>SESF01021432.1_pt1 | contig 23913 bp, 27 predicted proteins | sample 3171521 | NCBI WGS metagenome assembly SESF01 (sample SAMN10866945, study PRJNA518727) | freshwater metagenome | biome: subpolar coniferous forest; feature: holomictic lake; material: water; isolation source: holomictic Lake 227, 6 m and 8 m depth | place: Canada: near Kenora, Ontario | collected...
TTTAAGCCCAGCTGTACTAGTCATAGTTGTAGGATCTACCTAAAAACTTTTGGGTAGCTAATAACACGTTCACAACACTATCTTGATGGCCAACAAGTTGCACGCACTTAAATATATAGCATTTTTTATCAGAATTGGAGTCCAGGATATTTTTATAAATATGCTTTCTACCTCACAAGGTATAATATCGAGTTCAAATAGTATTTATAAAAACATCCACTGGCCGTATGCCTGAAAATAGATCCGAAAAAGAGAGAGAATTAGTTCAAGGTTGTACGCATCTGAGAATTTAACATCGGAAAAAGAAAACAAAACCTTCACCGTTGTTTTCTATGCAAGGGAATTTCTGAGATCATCAATCCCATGAATGGAATTTTCTTCCTGCCACTTCTTATACGCCTTCAAAATCTCCGCCGCCGCCTTCGCCCTTTCTTGGGGATCTGCATTCTCCCAAGACAGTTTGCTGTTATCAACAACACCCTGCGGTTCGATGAATTCTTGATTGTCTATGCTTTCCGAAATTAGTTCGCTCATGCCGGTCTTGATAACCTCATGGGCTGGAGCGAGTCCAATGATGGTCGAAATGATATCATCTCGAAGACCCTTCATTGCACTATCGACCTCATATGGGGTTGCTCCGTTTTCAAACATGGCTCTTTCAAATTTCTCCGGCTCTAAAATCATATTCAAAAGGCCGCCGTCTTCATCCGTTGTAAGCGTAGAGAAAAATACGGGATTATCAATGCTCTCTTGAAGTAGTTGTGGCGTGAATACCTCATATATTATTTTTGCATCCGAAACGAGTTCTTTAGCCATATCTTCAAATGTAATGGTATTCCATGGCCAAGTGCCACTATTGCTCGGCACGCTAGTGGGGGTGCTCATTGCGTTTTCCATTGAAGACGCAATGTCTCCAAAATTGAGCGAGTTGCTTGCTTGCCCACCCACACATGTCACGACCGCAGTCAGCATAAGCATCAAAAACCATGTCTTTAATGTCATTATCGTAATTTCTCCGGCAACCCGTTTGATTCTCTGTTCATATGATAAAGTTTTGCCTGATATATGAGCCGAATTGGTTTGCTCAGAGCCAGGCTTGATGTGCTGGAGCAGAACGGCGGATACGTGATTCAGTCTGACGGCTCCAAGTTCCGGTCACATGATAGCAGCATCCGGCTTTTGCGAGAGTACACAAGGCTGCAAGAAGAGACTGACCTGGAACCTATGCTTTTCTCCAGGAATAATGAGCAGATCTGATAAAGATCTATCTAGGGTTTTTATGGTGGATGCTTGATCCTTATGATCTTGCATAGATTGCAATGGATTCGGCCTTCATCTCGCTTGCCTTGTTGAGTCAATTAAAATTTTTTGGCTCTTCGCTGTTTGGTAGTGCATACTGTTTTTCCGCAATTGGAACATTTTTTAAATCTGGCCTTGTATATGCACTTCGCATAGTAGTTGTAGTATATAGCCAAAACTTTTTGGTGGTGGAAATTTATTTCTTCTGGAAACCATAAAATAGGTGTAGGTCTTTGCTCCCTTCTTGGTACCCTTAATCTTCTTCTGCCCCCATACATGGAGAGAGCCTCTTAGCAGCCATAGATTGAAGATTCATTACTGTAACCATGGCCGCTCTCATAGTTGCCGCCGCTTCCTTCTTCAGAGTTTTTGCTCTCTCGCCTCTGAAGGCGCTAAATGTCGAAGAATGATAAAACTTCTTATTATATAATATAATAGTTTTTAAATAAATACTAGTACGGAAATAGGAAATGAAAACTAACCGTGCTAATCGCTATTCATTTACTAAATTTTCCAACCTATTTAAAAACTCATAATTTATATTATCGCCCAATGCAATATATTCAATCCCGAATCCATTTTTTAATTTTAAAATTGGAATTATTTCCTTATTAACATATTTTATTATTCTATCTTTCTCGTTTGCAGTAGTATGGCCGTTACTACCTGTAGGCTCTCCATCAGAAAGCAGTATTATTCCATTGTTTCCCTTACTTAAGTTCTTTTTGGCGCATACAAATGCATCATACATATTAGTGCCGCCACTATCCGAATGTATATTTTGAATTGCTGAGTATAAATCTTTTCCGTTTTTTTTGTATTCACTCCAGATCACATTTCCGCCAAATAATATAAGACCAAAAGAACTTTTGCTTAACCGTTTTTCCTTTTTTAAATATTCTATCAAAACACTTTTATGAGGGTCCAAAATTGTTCTCATGCTTTCTGAGACATCAATCATTAATAATATGCTATATTTTTTATTTTCATCCATTTTGAGCTTTTCTAATTGGGATCGCATCTTGGCAGCTTCATGGATCTCAGCCAGGCACTCATCAATTTCATTTTTTAGCTTGCCGTTTGGTGCTGTTTTCGATGCTTGAGTGCATTGGCGCTCGGCAGCTTCAAGATCTCCTTTGCCTACTGATTGCTGAGCTAATTCGTAATTAATCATAGCCAGGCAATCACCAATTTCATTTTTTAGCTTGCCGTTTGGTGCTGTATTCAATGCTTGAGTGCATTGGCGTTCGGCAGCTTCATAATCTCCTCTGCCTACTGATTGCTGAGCTAATTCGTAATTAATCATAGCCAGGCAATCACTAATTTCCTTTTTTAGCTTGCCGTTTGATGTAATTATTTTGTTTGGTTCTATTTTTATTGTATTATCGGATTCCTTCAGATAATACCCATAAGAAAATGAAATTATTATAGCAATTATTATTATGCCAATTATTAGGTTATAATCCATAAAACCACCATTAATTTGTTATGCATGCAATACCAGTTCCTCCTTAAATACGTTCGGATTCATCATTATATGCACTCAGCACATTACGGTCGTGCCCAGTCTCTGGGAGGGAGCAAAGTAAATATTCTTTGGAGTCAGATAAAAAGATTGTAGTGAGCCAGCCCCTAAGATCTTTCATCCATCCTGGAGCAGGAGGCCTGAGCAGGCCAAGCTCCCCGGCCCGTAGTTCTTTTGTTATGTTTTCGTTAACGCCTCTCTCTTCATAGCCTTAGCTTTCTCCTGGGCCTCTACTCTACTCATCTTATGGGAAGAGTCCTGGTAAGCAGAGTTAGGTTGATGGAAGCTTTGCACAAGTGGAGATATAGTTAAAACATTTGGCCTACTAGGCAAAAATGTTTAACGAAAGCCTTTCGCCCAGCAGTTCCCAGCTTCACTGTATTCTTTGCTACCACAATTGGGACAGCGATCATAACCGCATTGATAACAGTAGCAGGTCCCACACTTATCACATTCATATATCTTAAAGTGATTGCCATCCCACAAAGACCCACTAGGTGGAGGGTTGTTACAATTAGGACACTGGTTAAAGTTAGTCATGCATTGATCCTCTTTTTGAAGGGATCTCCAAGCAAGCATACTGATTCAATCTATAGATAAATCTTATGGAGCATAAGATGGCCTGGTTAAAGTCTTTGCACGTTCTTGGCCTGTAAGTTACATGTATTGCCTTAGCTGGCTGGAGAGAGCCCTGGGAAGGTCTGGGAAGGGAGGAAGAAGCCATAACATATTATTATAAGAATACTTCCAGGGTCAAACCCTCTGATGTTGCGCGGCGGATTCTAGAGCAATTTTTTGATTTCACTGATGCCGGTAATCCGATAACGCGCAATTGCCGATAAAGTATTCCATAGTGTCTAGAATGGGTTGCTTGCCAGAATCGAATTTGTGACCATCCAGGCCAAGTGAGAAAAAAGGCGAGATGTTTTACAGGTTATACACACATCCCTTCTAATTTGCACTCACCGGCCCAAATCCATACAGATCATACGTCTCCTTCACCGGGGCCAGCGTCACCGTGGCGTAGATCTCCGTCGTAGACAGCCTCTTGTGCCCTACCTGCTTCTGAATCATGGGCACCGGCACGCCGGCCATGAGCGCATTCACCACATGGCTGTGCCTGAGGATGTGGGGCATGACCTTCCTCCGGGAGAACTTCTCTCTGCACGAAACCTCCTGGATCCCGGCCTCTTCTGCCAGGCGGTCTATGGTCCGAAGCACCGTCTTGGTGCATAGATGTCCGGAGCTCCGGCCGGGGAAGAGCCACTCCTGACCATGCCGGACTGGACGACCTGCAAAGTTCCTGTCTCACCTGGGTGGCCCCGCTGCGCAGATCAGATAGCTAGTACAGCCGGGCCTAATTAAAGCCGTGATTGTGAGAGGATAATGCACCTTTGTGAACGGTTGATCGTTCTTCGCGCCTTCGCAGCTTCGCGTAAGATTCGAACGGGTCCGGTTTCACGCGAAGGCGCGAAGCCGCGAAGTTAAAACACTGGTTTATTTCGGCCCAGCTGTACTAGAACAAGCAAGAAGCATAATAATCTTCAAAATATCTGCAGGGAATTCAATCCATCCCCCCTATCCTGTGCTCGTACCCCCTTGCCTCCACCCGTCGCTTTTGGCCCCCCCGCTCCATCCAGATCCCTTCCGCCACCACTTCTCCGATCACCGTCAGCCCGCATGCCCGCCGGGCCGCCTCCAGTCCACCTGGCCGCACGGTGAAGACCAGCTCATAGTCCCCGCCCGCGCTCATCACAAACTCTCGCGCCTTCTCCTGCCCCACCATCTCCGCCAGGCCAACGGTCACGGGCAGCGCTTCATCTCGTACCACAAAGCCCACCTGGCTCACCTCTGCCAGGTCAAAGAGCGATAGCGCCAGACCGTCGCTGTTGTCCATCATGGCCGTGACTGCACCGCTTTGGGCCAGGGCGCGGCCCTCCGCCAGGCGCGGTTCGGGCTCCAGCAGCCGCGTGATGAACGGGCTATCAAGCCTGCCCTGCTGCCAGGCCCACAGGCCCCCGCCCGCGCCCCCCAGCGCGCCCGTGCTGCAGAGCAGGTCGCCCGCCCGTGCGCCCTTGCGCCGCAGCGCCAGATCCTTTTCCACGAACCCCAGGGCCGTGCCCGTGATGGTCAGCTCCTCATGCGAGTCCGTATCGCCGCCGATGATGCGCGTGCCGTAGTAAGCAGCGCAGTCCCCAAAACCCGAGAAAAGCTCATCGATGAAGTAGAGATCTGCCTCGGGCGGCAGGCCCGCCGCGATGAGAACGCCCGCCGGCTCTGCCCCCATGGCGGCGATGTCGCTCAGGTTCACAGCTACCGCCATCCAGCCCATCTGCCAGGGATTCATGATATCGGGAAAATCTGTTTTCCGGTGCAGCATGTCTGAAGTTGCTACCAGATAGCGCTCGCCTGCGTCAATCACGGCGCAGTCGTCATTCTCCACACCGCCCAAGATCTCGGAGATGCGCCGGATCAGCTCTCGCTCGCCCAAAACATTTCCCGACATGAATGCCTGCCCGCCTTCTTCTTGCTGAATCGATCAGAAGGCTAATAAATTTTGAGACTATTACTATCAATACCATGCTCGATTACAAAAGATTATTTATTCCCGTCCTGGCACTCCTCCTGCTCCTGCCGCCTTCTCTTGCCGAGACACGGGTCTGCTCGGAAGGGTGCGATTACACCAGCATCCAGGCAACGCTCGATGCCGCCTCTCCGGGTGACAAAATCGTTGTGGAGAGCGGAATCTACAACGAATCGCTCCTTATCGGTAAGAATGTGTTCCTGCACGGCCTGGATACGGGCAAAGGAAAGCCCGTGCTCGCGCCGGAAAACGGGCGGGTAATCCTGGCCGCCAACGGCGCCGTCTTGCGAGGCTTTGAGATCGGCGGACCTGCCGGCTCGGATGACCTGGCCCCTCAAAGCGAGAACTGCACTTTGGAAGTCATCCTTCCCGCCGGCATTTACCTGAACGATTTTGCCGGCAAGAAGAGCGTCTGCCCGGTTGATGCCGCGTCCTGGAATTCCAGTGACGGCATCAACTACCAGTTCAACAGCCGCGTGCTGCGCGGCCGCCTGGGCAACTACTGGGCCGATTACAACGGATCGGATGGGAACGGTGACGGAATTGGCGACCAGCCCATGATTTTGAACGAAAAAAATATAGATTATTATCCACTGATAGAGCCCGTGGACAACTACCGAATACCTGATGAAAAGCAGACGGGTGTAGAGCTTATTCGCGCCAAGGTTAACGAGCCCTTTACCATTTCCCTTCCTGCCAATCCCACTACGGGTTATGAGTGGAAGGTGGATTACGATTATGTCCTGCTCAAACAGGAAAGCGCAGAGTTTGAGCGAACCTATGTCGAGACGAAGCTTGTGGGAGCGGGCGGAACATCGGTCTTTGTCTTCCTGCCCATTAAGCCCGGCAAGAGCACCATCTACTTTGTCTATAAAAGGTCCTGGGAGAATATTGTGGCAGACACGAGAGCCTTCCATGTGGATGTATCTGCCTGAAGCGGATCCCGGGCTCTATATCCCAAAATAATTTATAGAATTAACGCATACATTTTTTTATGTTTGGCATATTTTCGTTTATAGGATGGCTGATCATAGGAGCTATCATCGGCTGGATAGCAGGAAAAGTTTGGGTAGGACACGGCTTCGGCCTGATGGGAAACATGGTGGTCGGCATCGTGGGCTCCATAATAGGAGGAGCACTCTTTGGCGGGCTTTTGGGCACATCCGGCATAGGTGGCTGGATTACATCCATCCTGGGTGCCATTGTACTGCTGGTTATTGCTGGATTTATTAAGAGATAGATCAGGGCCAAGCCTTTCGCGAACGATCCCAGGCCGGGAAGAATATATCATCCTTCTGTCGCAGTAGAAACAAGCACAATCACCTAATCTCTGCCAACCAGAGAGATGGCAACCTGGGCTACGTCTGAAAAGCGGACTTGCCAGGAAGTATTTATATAGTGATCGCCATCAATTCCTGGTCATTACAATCCTTAAGGAGATTTCAATTTGGCAAAATCCGATATCAAATCTGAAGCTAGTTCAGAATCCAAAGCCGAGGTGAAGAAGCCTGCGGCCCCTAAACCGGAGGTCAACATCGGCATGGTGGGCCATGTCGATCACGGCAAAACCACCCTTGTAAAGTCACTCTCAGGCGTCTGGACCGATCAGCACAGCGAGGAAGTTAAAAGGGGTATCTCCATCCGACTGGGGTATGCAGATGCAACCTTCCGAAAGTGCCCGAGCTGTCCCGAACCGGATGCTTACACCGTTGATGAGAAATGCTCCCACTGCGGCACAGAGACGCAGGTTTTACGCACCGTTTCTTTCGTAGACTCGCCCGGCCACGAAACACTCATGGCCACCATGCTATGCGGAGCGGCTATCATGGATGGTGCCGTGCTGGTCATATCAGCCAATGAGCCCTGCCCCCAGCCCCAGACCAAAGAGCACCTCATGGCCCTTAACATCACGGGCATCAACAAAATCGTGATAGTGCAAAATAAGATCGATCTCATGTCCCGTGAGCAAGTAATGGAGCACTACCGCCAGATCAAGGATTTCGTAAAGGGAACTGTGGCAGAGAATGCACCCATTGTGCCTATTTCCGCTCAGCAGAACCTCAACGTCGATATGGTCATTGAGGCCATCGAGAAGACCATACCCACCCCACCCCGGGACGTCAACAAGCCGGCTCTTCTGAAGATTGCTCGCTCCTTCGACATCAATCGGCCAGGTGCTACCCCTGAGGCCCTTAAAGGCGGAGTCATAGGCGGCTCTCTCAGCCAGGGCATCATGCATACGGGCGACAAGATAGAGATCTGTCCGGGTCGACTCGTGGAATATGAGGGCAGGAAACAGTGGGTGCCCATCCAGACCAAGGTGGTAACACTGCTGGCAGGAAAACATGTTCAGGACGAGATCACACCAGGAGGCCTGATGGGCGTGGGCACTCTGCTCGACCCCATCATGACCAAGAGCGATGCGCTGGTGGGACAGGTGGCAGGAGAGCCTGGCAAACTTCCGCCAGCACGATCTTCATTTACCATGAATATGCGGCTATTGGAGCGCGTCGTTGGAGTCACGGATGAGTCTTGTGTCGAGCCCATACACTCCAGCGAACCCTTGATGCTCAATGTCGGCACGGCCACAACCGTCGGTGTCGTAACCAGCGCTCGTGAGGGCGGCATTGTTCAGGTGCAGCTCAAGAGACCTGTATGTGCCGATAAAGGTGAACGTGTGGCGGTTAGCAGGCGAATTGGTGCCCGATGGCGTCTCATTGGCGTTGGCACCATAATCGAGTAGCATGAAGGCATACATTGATACGAGTAGCGTAAAAGTCGTCCTCGATACCAACGCATTGATGGTGCCCGAGCAGTTCGGTGTGGACATCTTCAGTGAGCTTCTCCGCTTGGGGTATGCAGAGTGGCTGGTCCCTGCCTCTGTCCTGGGAGAGCTTCGATTTCTGGCAACACGGGCCGACAAAGGAAAGGATAAAATTGCCGCCCGCGTGGCACTCAGCCTTGCGAGTGGCTGCAATGCCGTTGGGGTGGACAATTATAATGCAGATCAGGCAATCGAAGAGCTTGCCCAGGAGACGGGCGCGGCTGTCTTTACCAATGACAAAGCTTTAAAGAAAAGGTTATTTAGTAAAGGCATCACCGTAGTATACCTGCGCCAGGGGCAATATCTAGAGGCGTCGAAGAAGGAGTACTAGATGTATAAGAAGATGAAGCTTAAGGGTGTGGCCAAAATAGAACCGGATCATCTGGGTGATCCCCTCGAAGCAGCAGTGGACAAGTCACTGCGCGACAAATACGAGGCAGTAGTTGACAAGTCACTGGGAACCATAGTGGCCGTACTCGGAGCAGATGACATTGGAGAAGGTCACATCCTGGCAGGGGATGGATCTATTTACTACGAAGTCAATTTTGATGCCCTCGTCTTTAAGCCCGAGATGCAGGAGATCATCGAAGGCGAGGTAGTGGAGATAGTTAAATTCGGAGCTTTTCTCTCTCTGGGACCATTCGACGGCCTTCTGCACGTCAGCCAGATCACCAATGAGTATATATCTTATGATGAAAAGAACGCGCGGCTGGTCAGCAAAGAGTCGAACAAGTCCTTAGGAGAAGGAGATAAGGTTCGAGCCAGAGTCATAGCCGTAAGCCTGAATGAGAAAGAGCCTCGCGAGAGCAAGATTGGGCTTACCATGAGGCAAACGGGCCTGGGACGGCTGGAGTGGCTAGAGGTCAATACCAGTGCAGAAGTAAATGTTGAGGCAGAGGCGAAATGACTGAGCAGGCATGCAGAGAATGTCGCAGAATCGTTGAGGGTCAGGTCTGTCCCATCTGTAACTCAGCCTCGCTCAGCAAGGACTGGAGCGGATACGTCGTGATCATCGATCCCAAGGAATCGATCCTCGCGCAAAAGCTGGAGATTACCCTTCCCGGCAGATATGCTTTGAAGGTGCGTTAGAATTGCGTCTCCTCCTTCTCCCAGATGATCTGCGCTCTTCACTGAAAGAGCCATTGGGCAGGTTATACAAGGGAAACGGCCAAGAGTGCGTGATGGCCATGGAGAAAGAGCTTCTTTCTGCCAAGAAAGTTGTTGCGATCGGCGATATGACTGCCTTCTATCTCTTGAAGGCATCCATAGTACCGGATCTGCTTGTCGTGGACAATAAGACTAAGAGGATGCCGGTTTCCGATCAGGTCAAAGAGATGCTGGATCACGAAAGCTATAAGACGGTAATGGTAAAAAATCCGGCGGCAACTATCACCAAAGATCTTATAGACCAGATCCGGGAATCTCTCCAAGGCACTAAACATGTTAAGATCGTAGTAGAGGGCGAAGAAGATCTGGCAACGCTTCCTGCCATTCTCTATGCGCCACTGAGCTCTGTCGTGGTCTACGGCCAGCCCAATGAGGGGAGCGTTCTGGTTGATGTTACTTTGGAAAGGAAGCTACATATCGAAGAATTCATGAAGCGAATGATTGTGGAGGAATGAAGTTGGATATTCAAGTAATAGAAGCAAAGAACAACACCATCTTGAATCGGCGGGAGCTCGTTTTCAAGGTTATTCACGATGCGTCGACACCGACCAGAAAGAGCGTTGTGGAGAGGCTGGCGGCAACTCAGAACTCGAAGGTAGGCTTGGTCTATGTGGACAGCCTGAAGACAGAGTTTGGAAAGCGCGAGACCATTGGATATGCCAAGATCTACGAGACTGCTGAGAGGGCCAAGGAAATAGAGAGAGCTCATATCATTGAGCGCAATACCTTCAACAAGCCACAAGAAACCAAGACGGAGGCCTAGCTAGATGGCAGCCAAAAAAGGTGCCAAGAAGGGCGCAGTTATTGGAGCCTCTAGATTTTATGAGGTAACCGGCGACTCCATCAAGTCCAAGAAGTCAGTCTGTCCCAGGTGCGGCAATGGCGTATTTTTGGCCAGCCATGTCGACAGACAAAGCTGCGGCAAGTGCGGTTATACGGAGTTCAAGAAATAGACCCGGGGTTGCCCGGGTCCTGATTCTTGGACCTGATTTTGCTATTTTATTAGATTTTCCTCTTTTACACGCTCCGGTCACCGGGTCACTTTTCGTTCCTGCTGCAGGGTATCTATTTAAGAACAGGATGCACAATTATTATGGGTGTTTATTTGGCTGAAATTGGTATATCTACCCCGATAGCCCTAATGGTAGCGTTTATTATCTTATCCCAGGCTATAAAGATCGTTCGAGAGTATGAACGAGTGGTCGTATTTCGTCTGGGGCGCTTTTCCGGAGTGAAGGGGCCAGGCATATTCTTTATTATCCCCATTATCGATCGCGTTATACTGCTTGACCTGAGAGTCTTTACCATCGACGTGGCCAAGCAGGTGGTCATAACCAAAGATAACGTGAGCGTGGAAGTGGATGCAGTCATCTACTACCGGGTGGTAGATCCCTCCCTGGCTATCATAAAGGTAGAAAATTACAAGGTTGCTACCTCCTTGCTGGCACAGACCACCTTGCGGGACGTTCTGGGACAGATTGAACTGGACGACCTGCTCTCCAAGCGCGACGAATTGAACAAGAAGCTGCAGGATATCTTAGACAGGCACACCGATCCCTGGGGAATCAAGGTTACCGCGGTCACACTGCGGGACGTGTCTCTGCCCGAATCGATGAGAAGAGCGATTGCCAAGCAGGCAGAATCGGAAAGAGAAAAGAGGTCGCGCATCATCCTGGCCGACGGCGAATTCCTGGCCTCCAAGACCATGACCGATGCCGCCCGGCTTTATGCGGAAGTGCCTGCTGCTCTCAAGCTGCGGGAGCTGCAAACATTGGTCGATATCGCCAGAGAGAAGACGCTCATCGTGGTCACACCCAGTGGGGACACAGGGAGCGGGGCCATGGTCGGCCTGACGGCAGCCTTGAACCGGGAGCTTTCCGAGAGAGAGACATCCCGGAAAGACGAGGCTAAAAAAGATGCCTTGAGAGAGGCAGAGAGCGAGACCGTAAGAACCAGGAGATGAAAAACCAAATGTTGAAGAGCCGTTCCTGCTCGGTATCTTTTGGGGGGGCGGCCCCATCATTTCCTCTCAGGAGACAGAGAGTAGCCTTCCTTTTCCTTTTATCGCTCTTGCTGCTCTTATTGCCGGCGCTTCCCATCGCTTCCGCCACCACCACCGGACCGGTTCTGGCAGTAGAGCTGCAGGGTACCATCACGCCAGCCAGCGATGACATCGTAGCTGCGGCCTTGCAGGAGGCAGAGACGGGCGGCTTTGCTGCCGTGATACTCCTATTGGATACGCCGGGCGGCGGACTGACCGAGACCTATGAGATCCAGAGACTGATGGAAGAGACGAAGGTCCCTGTCATAGCCTACGTTTATCCTGCGGGTGCTGCGGCCTGGTCGGCGGGAACGCTCATCCTGATGAGCTCCGATGTGGCAGCAATGGCGCCGCACTGCATCATCGGCTCGGCTCAGCCGGTGCGGCTCTCGGCGTTAGGCGAAGCCCTGCCCATCAACGATAGCAAGACCACCAATGCCATCGTAGCCCTGATCGAAGAAAAAGCGAGAGCTCACGGGCGAAACACGACTGCTGCCAAAGAGTTCGTTCTCTCCAATCTGAACCTGAACGCTGATGAGGCTAAAAATTACGGTGTGATCGAGTACATCGCGCCGTCTCCCGAGAACCTGATGCGCCAGATCAACGGCAGTCGTGCCAAGAATACCACCCTGCTCACAACGGCAGCCGCGGTGCAGTACTTTTCGCCGCCCATAAACTTGCAGCTCTTAAAGCTCCTCTCCGATCCGACGCTAGCTGGGTTGCTCATGCTGGTGGGCCTTTATGCCCTTGTTTTCGGCCTGTCCAGCCCAGGCATCGGATCGGAGGCCTTTGGTGTGGTGGCCCTGGCTTTAGGTCTGATTGGACAGGGCTATAATGTGAATATAGGTGCTGTTTTCCTACTACTGATCGGCCTGGGGCTGATTTTGGCGGAGCTGCACAGCCATTCCTTTGGAATATTGGCCGTGGCCGGGCTGATATGCGTAATAGTCGGCAGCATCCTTTTTATCCCCACCAGCTTTCCCCAGTGGTATGTGCCGGGTAGCTACCAGCGGTCTATGGCCCTGGACATCATCCTGCCATCGCTGATCTTGGGCGCATTCCTGACCGTGGCCATTTACAAGGTAGCACGAGCCAGGGTTTCCAAGCCGATGCTGGGCCGCTTCGTCGGTGAAGAGGCAGTGGCCATTGACAGGCTGGACAGGAATGGCTACGTGCTCTTCCAGGGAGAGTACTGGCAGGCGGAAGCTGAGGATACGACAGAGAAGGGCGCGAATGTGGTGATCACCGGCAAGGAAGGGTCCAGGCTGAAGGTGAAACCACGTTAATACTTTAAATAAAATTGTGATTAATATTGGTGAAAGGTATGAAAGTAATGAGCAAGATTTTGATAATGGCCTTAATTGCCATATTATTAACCATAAATTGCGTCAGCGCTGGTATGGTAAGCCTGACTTATGATGACGGCAATGTTGATGACGCCGTCTGGATCGATGAACAAAGGGGCCACGGTGTGGTCTTCACAGCACCGGCCGATAATTGGAGTTTAGCCCAGGTGGCTATTTTAGGAAAGCTGGTTGCACCGTCCAAATCGGAGATGTTTGTGATCGAGGTTTGGGATCAAAACCTATCTCTTCTGTATAAAACTACTGATAAAGCAAGTGCATATTTCGGTGATAACTTAACCTGGTCACTGGTTGACTTGCCTGATGTCAAAGTCTCCGGCGATTTTCTCATCGCTTTCTTCGAGTTCGCCGGCGTATGGCAGGGAGTTGACACGTCCCCTTCATCAGGCAGGTCCATTCTAGTTGCCAGAAACCCCAACAGAATATTGAATTGGAGTGTGCAAAACCGTACCCAGAACCAGACCAACTGGATGATCCAGGCCGTCGGACACTCTCCAGAACCCGACATTACAATCTCGGTCCTCTTGGATACGGCTAGCGAAAAGAGCCCCGCAAAAATAAAGGCGAAGACTACAGACACTGACGGCAATCTTAAAAGCGCCACCGAGTACGTTGTGGACAACAAGACCAGAGAGATCGTCTGGTCAGAAGTAGTGGAGATGACGGGAAGCAGCGCCGAAGCGGAGTTCTCCTGGCCGGCAGTCGCATTTAGGATTTCTGCAAACGGTCAGGATGAGGGCGTGATATTCGCAATCAATAATCTGGGGGTTATGGCGAATTTGAGCCGTTTGTTGGCCTACTCTGCGCCCTGCATCCTTGAGCTGGATAAAAACGTGAACTTCACCGCACAAGCGTATTTCGGAGAGGATGGGCAGTTTAATGCATTGATAGATTCGTATGGATTCACTCATTATCTGTCGCAGGATATCCTGAATATCACAACGCCGGGCATTGATTACGAGAAATTTGTTAAGAATAATATTACCATAATCAAAGATAAGAGCCAGATCGGATTTATCAATATGATGGTTCCTGCCAGGCAAGATGAGCCGGCATCGAAGATAATCGGGCCGATAGTGCTCTCTGGCACTCCATCTTCCCATTACGATCTCAAATTATTGCGATCGAATGCTGGCATGGGTGAATATATTGCCATAGTCAAGGTAGAAGATCAGGCATTCAACGTATTGAGCGATATAGGAGACAAGGCAATCAAGGTGAAATGATTTTCAAGGGCGGATTGGCTTTGCTCCGCCCTGCTCTTTTTTAGTTCCTGCTGATCATGGTGCCAACGCCCTCGTGGGTGAGCAGCTCCAGCAGTATGGCGTGATGCTTCCTGCCGTCAATGATGTGAGCTTTCTCAACTCCTTCCCGCACCACGGCAACGCACGCTTCCACTTTAGGGATCATGCCACCCTTGATGACGCCCCCCGCCACCAGCCGGTCGAAGTCGGAGGCAGGAAACTCGGATATGACGCTCTTCGGATCGTCGGGATTCATGCGCACGCCCTCCACGTCAGTGATGGAAAAGAGCTTCTTGGCCCGCATGGCCACGGCCACAGCTCCGGCCACGGTGTCGGCGTTGACGTTGAGGTTATTGCCCTGGCCGTCAGACGCTATTGGAGAGATGACGGGGATATAGCCCTTGCCGGCCATGATCATGAGTATCTCCGGGTCCACCTTCTCCACATCGCCTACGAATCCCAGGTCCACAGGCTCCATGCCCTCTACTTTGAGCAGTGCCTTCTTCCGGGCCCTGAGGAACATGCCGTCCTGGCCGGATAGGCCAATGCCCTTACCCCCGTGCTTGCCGATTAGGTTGACAAGCTCCGCATTGATGTTGCCGAGCAATACCATGCGAGCGATGCCCAGCGTCTCTTTATCGGTGACACGAAGGCCCCCCACGAATTCGGCCTTCTTGCCGAATTTCTCCATGGCCTGGGAGATCTCAGGACCGCCGCCGTGCACAATGATGGGATGAATGCCGATGTAGCGAAGTAGCACCACATCCTGGATGAAATCCTCCAGCACAGCGCGGTCGGACATGATAGAGCCCCCTATCTTGAAGACCATGATGCTGTCGTAGAACTCACGGATGTAGGGCAGAGCCTCAATGAGCACCTGTTCTCTCTTAACTGTCACAACTCATACCCCTCTATTCGATGGACATCAACACGTCGCCGGGAGTGACGGTCGTCCCTTCATTGATGTATATCTCTTTTACAGTCCCATTCTTATCGGCCAGGATGTTCTGCTCCATCTTCATGGCTTCTATCACGACCACTGCATCTCCCTCGGCCACCTTGTCGCCCTTCTTGACCTTGTAGCGGATGATAACGCCCTGCATGGGCACGGTTAATCCATCCTTGGGGGCTTTGGGCACAGCCTCCTGGATGGTCATGCCGGCCGGGGCAACCTTGACCAGATAGGACTCACCATCGATCTCGACATTAAGGGCCATGGGCTCTGCCTTCAGAGGGGCAGACGATGTCGCTGTGGGCTGCTTTTTGATCAGTTGCTCTTCCACAGCCGTGCCCTGCAGGAACTTAAGAGCCACCTGAGGATAGAGGGCATAAGTGAGATAATCCTCTTCCTGTTTAGCCAATCCCAGGGCATCGACTGCTTTCTTGGCGCTTTCATATTCAGGTGGCAGCAGATCTGCGGGGCGCACCGTAATGGGCTCCTCATCGCAGAGGACCTTCAGCCTGACCTGGGGGTCGATCATAGCCGGCGACTTTCCGTAAAGGCCTTTGACATAGTCTTTGACCTCTTTGGGGACCATTTTGTATCGATCGCCCGTAATTACATTAAGGACTGCCTGCGTGCCCACTATCTGGCTGGTGGGTGTGACCAGGGGCGGATATCCCAGGTCCTTTCGAACCTTCGGTATCTCGGCCAGCACCTCATCATACTTGTCCAATGCCTTTTGCTCGATGAGCTGGGAGACCAGATTGGAGAGCATGCCGCCCGGAACCTGATAGATCAGGACATTGGTATCCACGCGTGCCGAGATGGCATTGAAGACCGGCGCATAGATCTCCATGATCTTCTCGAAGTACCTCTTGATCTCGGTAAGAAGCTCCAGATCCAGGCCCGTGTCGTAAGGGGTTCCCTGCAATGACGCCACCAGGCTCTCTGTGGCGGGCTGAGAGCTGCCGCCGGAGAGAGGCGACATAGCCGTATCCAGGATGTCCACTCCTGCCTGGCAGGCATGGAAGTAGCTCATCTGGGCCATGCCGCTGGTGCAATGCGTATGGAGATTCACCGGTAGGTTGACCTCCTTTTTCACAGCCCGGATAAGGTCGTAGGCATTTTGGGGAGTTATCAGTCCGGCCATATCCTTGATGCAGATAGAGTCGCATCCCAGCTCCGCAAGCCGGACGGCAAACTCTGCAAACAACTCATTGCTATGTACAGGGCTGATGGTGTAGCTAATGCCGCCCTGGACGTGCTTTTCCATTTTTTTCGCAGCTTTGATAGAACGTTCCATGTTGCGAATATCGTTCACAGCATCGAAGATCCTGAATATATCAACACCGTTAGTGGCCGCTTTTTGCACAAACTTGTCCACTAAATCATCGGCATAATGCCTGTATCCGACCAGGTTCTGCCCGCGAAGCAGCATCTGCATCGGAGTATTAGGCATGGCCTTTTTTAATGCCCTCAGCCTTTCCCAGGGATCTTCGTTCAGATACCGAATGCAGGTATCGAACGTCGCTCCGCCCCATGTTTCCAATGAGAAGAAACCAACCTGGTCCATCTTCTCTGCTATGGGTAGCATGTCCCTGGTCCTCATCCTGGTGGCCAGAAGAGACTGGTGAGCATCCCTAAAAACCGTGTCTGTAAGCTTAACCCTGCCCATGAAGATCTTCTCCTATACGGTCCCTCTTCCTTAAAACCCCATCGCCTTTTGATTATTAATTCTCCAGCACAACCACGGATAAGTTATATAAAGCTAATGGCAAGCCCATCAAGTAATGCGACATCAGAATATGGTTCTAACGAAAGTCTGCACGATTTATTGCCTGCATTCTCAATTTTGAATTTAAAAATACTTGCTCTTTTTCGTAGCTGTTTTCTTTTTATTATTGCCAATAGTTGTCCTGAAGGTCAAAAGATTAAAAAGGAAGAATTAAGGGCAAACCGTAAGGCATTGCTTTGCCTTGTTTCCTGCAGACCACATAGAATATATGTTATGTTATATTTATATTAGTCTCAGTTTTGTCAAATTTAGTACTTCAAAAGCTGGCGAGATTTGTTTTGTTAACATGTATATGGACGAATGATATCGTTCTGTACATATGTGTCCACCTAAAGCGTCTATTAATACTAAGATACATTATTTAGTAAATAGGAGAATCTATGAGACTTAGAGTTGTCAGCGCAAGAAATGAGATTCCAAATCTCAACCCTAATGAAAAGACTGTTCACCTGGCTTTTCGGGCCAGCAATGTAGACTTCCTCAATCTGATGCAGAGATGCCCCCGGCTAAGGATGATTCAGGTACCACCCTCCTACCGCAAGACCATGTCCAATGCCATCCAGGTATTTCTGGACATGCAGGGCATTGAGCTCCTGGAAGGAGATGTTTGGGGCCACCGAAAGGATCTGGATGAGTACTTCACCGTAGACGACACCACCATGGAAGAGATCCGCTCCCTGGCCGCCAACGGTGCCAGCATGGACGAGGTATCCAACCAGATTCAGAAGAAGGCCAGAATCGGTCCGGAGCTGGTCAAGTACATCGTCAAAAGCAAGATCACCGTTTGATATTTAGAATATGAGCCGGATTGCCGATCCGGCTCTTTCATCAATTACGATATTTTTAGAATAGTCTTTCTTCACAGTCCTGTCTTCAATTATTATCACTTTGGAAAAGTAAAAGAATCAAGCGAATCAATGAAATTCCAATGATCAAAAAAATCATGATAGCCACCGATGGATCGGATACGAGCAAGAAGGCAGCAATGATTGGCATAGACATCGCGCACCGCGCAAACGGCAGCATCACAGCCGTCTATGTCATGGAGATCTTGCGCCTGGCCCACCTGCCGGGATACGCTACCATGCCGGGACTTAAAGAGAAGATTTTAGAGCTCATGCAAGAAGAGGGACAGCAATCAACGAAGTTCGTTGAAGATCAGGCCAACAGAATGTCAGTCTCCTGCCACAAGATCGTGGTCCAGGGCAGCCCTAGTGAGGAGATTCTCAAGATCTCCCAGAGCCATGGGATTGACCTCATCATCATGGGCAGCTTAGGCCGCACCGGCATGGAAAAATTTCTCCTGGGGAACGTTGCAGAGAAAGTGGTCTTGCAGTCCACAATTCCTGTGCTCTTGGTTAAAGGAGAGTCAACGATCTAGATCACTTTGCTTTTGCCGCTATAAACTCCCGCGCCAGCCTTGCCGCCAGGAGCGCCGTCTCGCCGCGATCATAGGCTGGTGTAAGCTCGTTTATGTCCAGACCGATCGCCTTTGGCGCAACACGCTCAATCACTCTCTTTACATCCCAGGAGGTGAGGCCAAAGGGTTCCGGGTTGCCAACAGCCGGCGCGAATGCCGGATCGAGGGCATCAAGATAATTGGATTTCAGCGCACGTCCAGCTTGGTCCGGCCCATGACGGAGAGATAGGATACCTCTTTTCCTTCCTCGATCTTCGGTTTCTGATCCTCGGTTATAGGAACATCGACTGTAGCGTAGGTGCCCAGGTCCATGATCTGCACCGATGTGCTGCCGATGGATAGAACCTGCCCCGTCTTGCGCTCCACATTGGGCACATAAATCTTGGTGGTAACCGGCTGAACGATGGACTTCTTCTGGTTGTCGAAGATGCCTATAGCGTCCACCCTGGCCTTGGCACTGCCATGTTTCCCAGGCTTGGAATGGGATATGCTTCTGATTATGCAGGGCTCTTCGTCGATGATAACGTATCTTCCTTCTTTCAGCTCTCTGACCTCAACCTGCTCCTTCATTTCATCACTCCTAGCGACGAATGCAACTCTCCTATTTAAAGGATGTCTTTCATGCGTCGCATTGCTTCCTCAAGCTCTGAGCGCGCCGCAGCATAAGAAATTCTGATGTGCTCTTTTCCACCCGGCCCAAAGGCCGATCCGGGAACAACAATGACACCCGATTTGCCTAAGCGGGCAGCGACCGCGTCGCCGTCTCCCACCCGGGGAAAGAGATAGAAAGCGCCTTCAGGCTCAATGATATCGACGCCCATCTCCCGGAAGCCTTTTACCAGCAGATCCCGACGAGCTTTGAATTCGTCCCTCATCCGAGCTACGCACTCCTGCGGCCCGGTGATGGCCTCCAGGGCAGCGGCCTGAGAGATGGAGGGCGCGCAGGCCTGGACATACTGGTGGATCTTGAGCAATTGTTCGAGCGCGCCACCTTTAGCCACCAGATAGCCCAGCCTCCAGCCAGTCATGGCATAGGTCTTGGAGACGGCATTAACGGTGATTACGTTGTCCGAGAACTGGCCTGGGCTGACATGCTTACCTGTGTAAATGAAATGCTCATAGACCTCATCAGAGAGCACCGCGATGCCTCTGTCTTCTGCAATTTCGGCAATGGCGCGCATCTGCTGGGGCGTTGCCACCGAACCCGTGGGATTGGAAGGCGAATTGACTATTATCAGCTTAGTTTCTTTGGTTATCCTCTCCAAAATAGCATCGGGAGCAAGGCGCAGGTTGTCATCGAGAGGGACGCTCACGGGTCTGCCGCCTACCAGGCGGGTCAGCTCGGCATAGGAAAGGAAGCTAGGATCACCGATCAGAACCTCCTCGCCCCGGTCGACCAGCGCGGCTATGACCAGGAAGAGAGCCTCGCTGGCCCCGCTGGTCACCATGATCTCCTCCGCAGTGCAATCGATCCGGTTCTCGGAGCAAAACTTTTTTGCGAGGGCACTTCTAAGGGCCGGCACACCACAGTTGGGGGTGTAGCCGCACAACCCCTTTTCAATAGCAACAATCGCCGCCTTCTTGATATGCTCCGGCGTGTCGAAGTCGGGCTGGCCCAGTCCCAAATTCACGGACCCGGGGGCCGCTCCCTCAAAACATTTCCTTATGCCTGATATCTCAATCTTTTCCGTGCAGCTTGCAAATCTCATGGCTCCTCTCTCCTGCCAACAGCTCCCACCGGCTCATCCTTATAAACCACATTTTGTGTGCCAAAGCAATTGAGCCCGGACAGCTCCTCTTTTATCAGATTCATCCTGATTTTGCCCCCTCTCCAGTAAAGGGTGATCTTTACATCCTCTTTCTCCGTCTCCTGGGAGATGGACTCCATGAACATCTCCAGTGCCCGGATATTGGAGAACGGAACCACAAATATGGCCCTGTATTTCTCTTTCTTCCGGGCATAAGAGGTGAGGATGTAGCCGTTGTTCTCAAACTCGCTGATCTCTTCGAAAAGGCATAAAACCTCCTTCTCATGCTCCGCGGTTCCATCGACCTTGGAGATAATCAGAAGAATCTTGGCGATAAGCGACTTATCAAATTTTCTTCCGAACCAGATATTGATAGTGCCCTGGGTGAGGACAATGGATACCGCAGAGCCGCTCACCTCAATGGAGACCGGCTCCGGCCTGTTGCCTGAAGAGCTGGGCATAGCCGCTAGATCGAGCGTAGCCAATATAACCGTTTCGCGAATAATCTCCTAGAGAGGAATGATACTTTGGACCAATGCCTGGCAGCTTTAGAGAAACGATTTGGTGAGGAGCCTTATGCCAAGATTTTCGGCATTCGGATTGTGCAGCTTGAGGCGGGCCGCGCTCTTCTCAAGATGAAGACTTCCGAGAATATGAATAACCTCTTCGGCACGACCCATGGAGCTGCCATCTTCTCGCTGGTGGATGCCGCTTTCGAGCTGGCCGTCAACTCGCACGGCACCGTGGCTGTGGCCTTAGGCGTGAATATGAATTACCTCAGCGCGCCCCTGGCCGGCGAGGAATTGCAGGCCGAAGGGCGCGAGGTCACTCGCTCTCGAAAGATCTCAGCCTGCCAGATTACCGTCACCGGCGAAGACGGGCGATTGATCGCGACCTGCCAGGCCCTGGCTTACCGAAAGAAGGACAAATTGCCCTTCCTTTGAAGCAGAGTTTATATTCCATCGCTGCCCTTAGCCCAGGCAATGAGACTAGCGTCCTGCATAAAAAAGTACAAAGACGATACCCACCGGGCAATGCCTCCTGAGGAGACGCTAAAACGTGCCGAGGCCAAATTGCCTGCAGCCGGGATCACCAGAGTGGCGGACATAACCAATCTGGACCGAATCGGCATTCCCGTCTTCTCCTCCATCCGGCCCATGGCCGATAAAGGTGCGGTCTCCGTTTACAATGGCAAAGGAGCCACGCCCACCGAGGCTAAAGTATCGGCCATGATGGAGGGCCTGGAGCGCTACTCTGCCGAATTGAGAGACAGGGAGCTTAAAATCGACTGCTTCTCCCATCTTGACACCGCGCTGGACCCAAGCGATCTGATCCTGCCGGAGGGGGCAGATCCGGATGCCATGATACCCTGGATTTCCGGCTGGGACATAATGAACGATGAGGAGATTTTAGTTCCGGCCAATGCGGTTTTTCATCCCCTGCCCGCAGATTACAAACGCCTATTTAGAACAAATACCAGTGGCCTGGCCTCAGGCAATGTGATTGAAGAGGCGATATTCCACGGCCTGGCCGAAGTTATAGAAAGAGATGCCTGGGCTCTGGTGGAGGCGACGAGGATGACCGGCCCCCTAATTTGCGACATTGAGGACGACCAGGCAAAAGACCTCCTGGATAAATTCGCGGCAGCCGAGGTGGATGTCTATCTGAGGGATATCACCAGCGACATTGGCATTCCTACCTGCGCGGCGGCGGCCGATGATGTCCGGCTGCGCGATCCGACTCTTCTCACCACCGGCATGGGCACCCACACCAGCGCCGTAGTGGCGGTGCTGCGCGCCCTCACTGAGGTGGCGCAAAGCCGTCTTACCCAGATTCACGGGGCAAGAGAAGATACAACAATAGCAGATTTCCGAAAGCAGATCGGCTACGATCGGACCAAGAGGCTTAACAAGCACTGGTTTGAAGCAACCGATACAAAGAAGTTTGCCGAAATTGAATCCTTTGAGAGCGATGACTTCCTGCTGGACATAAAATACATGCTAAATAAGCTGGGGGAGGCAGGCCTTGATCGAGTCGTGGTAGTGGATTTGACTCGCGAGGAGATCGGCCTTCCCGTGGTCAGGGTGATTGTGCCAGGGCTTGAGATATCTGCCGTGGACCCGGAAAGGGTGGGAAAGAGGTGCAAAGATGCCCGCAAAAACGCCAGGAATAGTCGTCTTCCTAGGGCCAAGTCTCTCCAGGGATAAGGCGGAGCCGGTTTTAGAGGCTGACTACCGGCCACCGGCCAAACGGGGCGACCTTTACCTGGCTGCCAGGGAAGGGGCAGAGATCATTCTGCTCATCGATGGCGTCTTCTTTCAGGAATGCTCCGTGGCTCACAAGGAGGTAATCTATGCCCTGGAGGCGGGGGCAAAGGTCCTGGGCGCTTCCAGCATGGGGGCCTTGCGCGCCTCGGAACTGGACATTTACGGCATGGAGGGCATAGGCAGAATTTATCAGGCTTACAAGAGCGGCCATCTGGTCTCGGATGACGAAGTGGCTCTAGTCTTCGACCCGTTCTCCTATGAGCCCAGTTCCGAGCCGCTGGTGAACATTCGCTTCAATTTGGATTTGGCCTGGCAGATGGGTGTAATTAGCGCTTCTTGCAAAGACAAGCTCTTCCATTGCGCCGAGGCCCAGTACTTTCCCGATCGAACCTATGAGCGCATGCTTTCTGATGCAGGGACAATGGTGAAGGAAAAGGAGCTGCTGCGTTTTCGCGATTTTTTGGCCAAAGATAAGCGCGACTTCAAGATGGAGGATGCACTGCTGGCCCTGGAGCGTGTTTGCAGAATGGCGGATGAATGTGGTAAATGATGTTGGTTAAGATCAGATCTTTTTTCCGCGGCCATCGGCAGATAACTCTAAATCAATTTTGATTTAATTAAGATAATACTATTTGGTATATCTATTTAAAAAGGTTGAAATAATAGTTTCTCAGACAATGGGGCCAATTCTATGACAATGATACAAGATATTCTCGCTTTAAAAAAGGAACGCCAAGCGACCATCCTGGCCCATAACTACCAGGTTCCGGAAGTACAGGATGTAGCCGACCTGGTGGGCGACTCCCTGGAGCTCTCCCGGGCGGCTGCCCGACTGGACTCGGAGGTCATTATCTTTTGCGGAGTGGACTTCATGGCGGAGACGGCAGCCATCCTCTCCCCGCAAAAAAAGGTCGTTTTGCCAGAGAAGGGTGCCTGGTGCCCCATGGCCCATATGATCACCCCCGAACAGCTTTGTGATCTCAAAACACTCCATCCGGAAGCTGCCGTGGTTTGCTACGTGAACTCCACTGCAGAGATAAAAGCGGAAAGCGATGTCTGCTGCACTTCCGCTAATGGCGTGCAGGTGGTAAACTCTCTGTCCGAGAAGGAGGTCATCTTTGTGCCGGACCGGAATCTGGCCGCCTACGTTGCCCGCCATACCGATAAGAAGATCATTCCCTGGAACGGCTACTGCTACGTGCACGATCACCTCACCGCGGAAGAGGTGCGCCTCGCCCGATCGGAGCATCCACGAGCGGAAGTGCTGGTCCACCCGGAGTGCCGGCCAGAGGTCATCGATCAGGCCGATTTCACCTACAGCACAGCCGGAATGGGCAAACATGCCAAGGCCAGCGCTGCCAGGGAGTTTATCATCGGCACGGAGGCGGGCATGATCTACCGGCTGAAGAAAGAAAATCCGGATAAGGTGTTTTATCCGCTCAGCCAGAAGGCCATCTGCCAGAATATGAAGAAGACCGACCTCTCCAAGGTCTTGCGGGCGCTGCAAACCTTGCAGCCGCAGGTCACGGTGCCTGAGGAGATCGCGGTGAAGGCGCGCCGGTCGATTGAGAGGATGCTGGCGGTAAAAATCTGAGCGATTGGGCGGAAGACCCGATTTTTCATTTTCTTGCAATAAGGCTCACGCGAAGCCGCGAAGGCCTTTGTTGCGTTTTTTGATTGCGATCTCGTGAT
>SESF01022453.1_pt1 | contig 23908 bp, 17 predicted proteins | sample 3171521 | NCBI WGS metagenome assembly SESF01 (sample SAMN10866945, study PRJNA518727) | freshwater metagenome | biome: subpolar coniferous forest; feature: holomictic lake; material: water; isolation source: holomictic Lake 227, 6 m and 8 m depth | place: Canada: near Kenora, Ontario | collected...
ACCGCATCAGCGTGAATGGTCAGAGCTATGATGTCCAGGTGGAGGAGGTCGGGGGCGCAGTTCCCGCCTCCGCGCAGCAGGCCACCGCCTCCCCGGCGGCCGCCTCCCCGGGGGCCGCGACCATCCCTTCTGCGAAGGCTGCCACCCAGGCAGGTCCGGCTTCGAGCTCAGGCTCAGCCCAGGTCAAGGCCCCCATGCCCGGCACGGTCATGGCCTTCCGTGTAGCTGCGGGGCAGGCTGTCACGAAGGGCGAGGTCCTCCTCATCCTCGAAGCCATGAAGATGGAAAACGAGATCGTCAGCCCTCAGGACGGGACCGTGGTCTCCCTCGGGGTAGCCGAGGGTGCCTCGGTCAACACGGGGGATCTTCTCGTAAGCCTTTCGTAGGAGCCCGTCTGAGCCGGGAACGCAGTCGAAAGGCTGCGAATGGCGGAGTGGACAGGTCGAGCTGCAGCCGATATTCTAAGTACCGATGGCACACCGACCTGGGCATGGGCTGGTTCCAGCCTCTGCCTGCCTCCTTTGGCTCGCCTCAGCGACCTCCTTGGGGGCCTTGCCTCCGGCACGACTACCGGTCAGGGTGGCTGTACCTGAGACCATGATGAACCAGGGTCCCAGCCTCGAACGGCCCCCATCCTTCGTTGAAAGTGTCGGAATCACCGGAAGCGCCCTCCCTGGGCCCCTGGCCTTTGCTCCAGAGGATCTTTCTGACCGGGCGCTTGTGCTTTGCTGGCACACCTTTCTCGGGGCTCCCGACATCAACACGGATCTTTCCCTGGCCAAGTTCGGCGCTCAGCTCGATACGATCAGGGCCCTGGGCTACCGTTTTGTCACTATCGACAGGGTTTTGGCTGGCGACATCAGCGGACGGATGAACGTGGCTGTGACGATCGATGACGGCCACCGCACCGTGCCGAGGGCCATCGAGAAGGTACTCGTCCCACGGGGAATCGTGCCGACCCTCTTTGTCTATCCCGCCGTGCTCGGGACCACGGACTTCTCGATGTCCGATACGGTTCTTGCACAGCTGGTTGCTTCGGGGGTCCCGGTAGGTGCGCACGGCTATCACCATCTCTACGTCAACGAGGCACTCTTCAAATCCCAGCCTGCGGAGTTCATGAAGGAGATCTACAAGTCCAAGGCGAGGGCAGAGGGCCTGTCGGGGCACTTTGTCCTGGTCTATGCCTATCCCTACGGGTCCTACTCTCCCCGCACGGAGAGCGAAGTCGAAAAAGCGGGCTTTTCCGCAGCCTTTGCCGTCAAACCCGGTTTCGTGTACGCAAATCCCGGCCTCAACGATACCTTCGCCCTTCCCCGACTTGTCGTAACCCATGACAATTGGGCTGATATCCTCCAGTTTCTCAAGCGGAATGCGGAACTTCCAGGGGCGCGCTGAGACGGCTCCCCTTCAGACACCGGCCCGATGTGCCGATCATCGTGTGTGGGGAAGACCGACCTGCCTGCAGGTCGGACGCTGACCCGGGAAGGTCACCGTGACGATAGCCGCCATTGGCTCGCGAGAAGACACGAAACAGCTCGTTCCCATCCTCAGGGTCCTCAAGGACCTGGGCATCCCCGCCTATGGGCTATCCTTTACCGAAGACTGGATCAGTCTCGAACGGAAGAAGATCCAGCGCTACGTGGAGGAGGCAGGCCATTATATAATCGTCTCGGATGCCCATAGCCTTTCCTCGACATGGTTCGGCTTTACGGTCGGCAACGCGGCTGCCCTGATTCATGGCTGCTCCCTCTATCGGGTCGATCCGTCCTGGGAACCTCCCACCTACCTTCGGGGCTTCCCGGTTTTTGAGGATCTTGACGAGCTAAGGGCCTTTTTTACGCTGAAGCATGGGGAGTGGGATGCGGAGGAGGCCAGGCTCGTATCCCGGAGTGCCCTCCTCGAACTCGGCATCTCCTGTACTGCCGATTCCCTTTCCAGCAGCGTGGCCGATGGTGACATCCATGCGGTGGAACTATTCCTCGAATCGGGATTCAACTCCAGCGCTCGCGACAGGCATGGAGTCCCCTTGATCTGCCTCGCGACGCGCCATCGCCACCTCGGCGTGGTCAAGCTCCTCCTCGAGCGTGGGGCGGCGATCAATGAGCGCAGCGAGGACCGGGGCTATACAGCCCTTATGGAAGCAGCCAAGTCAGGTCCTGCGGAACAGGTGGCCTACTTCCTCGACCAGGGATCCGATCCCGAGATCGAGAGCAAGGACGGGCAAACAGCCCTCGTCATCGCCGTGGGGCGCCAGGACCTCGAGAGCTGCCGCCTTCTTCTCGAACATGGGGCCGATCCTGACCGGGCCGACAAACTCGGCATGTCCGCCAGGACCTACGCCAAGCTCTTCAAGCTGGCAGCCTTCAAGGAATTGTTCGACTCCTATCCGCTCATCGAACCGGAATGAGCCCTGCGGGCCGGCGCTCGGCCGCGCCCTCAGGCCCTCGTCATCCTGCCCCGCGCGAGCGAGGAAAAGACTCCGAAGACGCAGAGGATGGCAGAGATGACAAAGGCGATATGGAAAGCCGACATGAAGGGCAGGATCGTTTCCGATCCGATGGCCTTGTTTCCCAGGAAGAGGGAAAACAGCACCAAGGCTATGCCCATGGACGCCGACATGCCGACCACCCTCATCGTGGAGAGGGTGGCGCTGGCGACGCTGAGGTGTCGATGCTCGACTGATCCCATCACCGCGTTCGTGTTGGGTGAGGAGAAGAGGGCAAAACCGAGGCCGAGGCTCACGAGGGCGGCAATGATCAGCGGCAGCGGTGAATCCACGCCGATAAAGGCAAGGCCGCCCAGCCCCAGTGCGGTCAGCAGCATTCCTGCCGAGGCCAGGAAGCGCGGCTCCACACGGTCCGAGAGCCTCCCGGTGAGGGGGGAGAAGACAGCCATGAGCACAGGTTGGACCATCATCACGAGGCCTGCGTTCTGTGGCGGCATGCCGCGCACCACCTCGAGGTAGAGGCTGAGGAAAAAGCCGACCGAAAAGGTGGCCCCGTAGCTGAACAAGGCGGCGAGGTTGGAGAGGGCAAAGACCCGGTTGCCCTTGAAGATGCCCAGGTCGAGAAGTGGATGTTTATGCGCCCGTTCCCAGTACACAAAGGCTACCAGGGCTGCGATACCTGCAACGAGGAGTACGATTCCTCGAACTCCGGGCAGGGCAGAAAAGCCGATGAGAAGGGCCGAGAGGCCGAGGGCGTAGATGACCGTGCCCTGCCAGTCGATGGGCTCTCCCTTGGCGATCTGCCATTCACCCTTGAGAAAGAGGCCGACGAGAACGAGGACAAGGACGGCAAGGACTCCGTGGACCAGGAAGAGTCCCCGCCAGCCCAGATAGGCAGTGAGGAAGCCGCCCAGGAAGGGTCCGGCCGACAAGCCCAGATAGGTCGCCGAGACGATGATGCCCAGGACGCGGCCCCGCTGTTCGGGGGGATAGACCGCGACGACAAGGGTCGAGGCTGTCGGGGCTATCATCGAGGCACCGAGGCCGGAGAAGGCGCGCATCGCGATGAGGAAGGCCCCACCGGGGGCGAGGCTCGACAGGATGGCACCAATTGCATTGATCGCCATGCCCAGGGCGTAGAGCTTCTTCCGTCCGAAGATGTCCCCGAGGCGGCCCATCGGAAGGAGGAAGGCTGCCGAGCCCAGAACGAAGGCGGTGGTCACCCAGTTGAGTTCGAGTCCCCCGAGCCCCAGAGCCTTGCCGAGGGGTGGTAGGGCTACATTGACGGAGGAGTTGGCGAAGCTGCCCATGAAGGCGCCCAGCGTCGCAATCAAAAGCACCATTGCAGGCGTTACCTGCTTTGTGCCGGTCGTGGTCGTTTCGGACATATCCCTTCCTTGCGGGCGGAAGCCTACCCTAAGTGGCCTCTCAGTGTCGTCCACGCGACCGGAGGCGAGGCGTCAAAGGCTGACGGTGAGCGGCGATCCATGCGACAAAAGCTGAATGTCCGCCAAGGGGCGAGCTTGGGCGCGCCAGCGTGGTACCCATCCGCGCTGGCGTGCTCGCGGTCCGCGCCAAGGTGGCAGCCGCCCCCAAATCAAAGGAGACCGCCCATGGCCAAGGCCAAAGATACGGAAATACTCATCGTAAAGGATGGAGCCCTGGACCTCGTGCCGGGAGTCTTCCGGAGCCTTTGGCCGCAGGGCTGGCGGCCCCTGGTCATCGCCGACCGGAATACCTGGGCTGTCGCCGGGCCGGCCCTCCAGGCCGGGCTTGAAGCAGCAGGTCTGGACCCGGTCGAGGCCTTCCTTATTCCCGGACAGCGGTCTGCCCAGGGGGAGGCAGAAGCGGAGGTCTACGCCGACGACCATTCTGTGGCGCGGGTTCGCGCCTTGCTCGAAGGCAATGACCTGATAGGCATTGCCCTTGGCTCGGGTACCATCAACGATGTCGCAAAGCGGGCTTCCTTCGAATGCGGAAAGCGCTACCTCTCCATCCCCACGGCACCTTCGGTGGATGGCTATACCTCCTTCGGGGCATCGATCACGGTGGGCGGCTTCAAGCGGACTCTTCCCTGTCCTGCGCCGGTCGCCGTGGTGGCGGACAGCATCATCCTCCGAGAGGCTCCTTATCCGATGATCGCCTCTGGCTACGGTGACCTGGCAGCCAAAGTCACCGCGGGAGCTGACTGGCTCATCGCGGATGCCCTCGGCGTGCAGGCCGTCGACAGGGAAGTCTGGTCCATGGTCCAGGACAATCTCAGGAAAGAGCTTGCCGCTCCGGCCAAGGTCGCCTCCCGGGACCCTTTGGCTGTGGAAGGGATATTTTCTGGCCTCGTGGCCACGGGCCTGGCCATGCAACAGCTCCAGGATTCCCGCCCTGCCAGCGGCGCGGACCACCTCTTCAGCCACGCCTGGGAGATGGGAAGGCTCGCTACGCACCGTCCGCATGCCTCCCACGGTTTCATGGTGGCCCTTGGCAGCCTGGTCAGTACCGCCATGATGACTGAGATGCTCAAGCTGGATGCCAGGGACCTGAGAGGGTTCTTTGAGGGAGCGCCGTGGCTGGCATGGGAAGGGAGGGAGGCTCAGCTCAGCTCCTTTTTCGGCGAGAGTCCGGGACTGGAGGAGAGCCTCGAGATATGCCGACAGAAACATCGGGAGGGTCCTGTCCTGGCTCAAAGGCGCGCTGCCATCCTGGACGGCTGGGACCGCGTGCGCACTGCCGTCGAGCGGCAGATCCTTCCCTTCGCGGTCCTCAGGTCCATGTTTCAGACCGTAGGAGCGCCGGTCGAGGCAGCTGACATCGATCTGACCCTGGAGGAGTTCAGGCGCGGGATCCACCTTGCGCAGCTGATCCGTACCCGTTACACGGTCCTCGACTACCTCTACGAGATTGGAGCACTCGATTCGGTCATCTCGACCATTATGGATGGGCGAAGCTACTTCAGCCGCTTTGCGCAGTGATCTGGCCAAGCGCCAAGTCCCGGTTATTTTGCTTTACAATATCCTGAAAGGAACCTAGCCTCGCTATGAGCTGGGAGGCTTTATTAACTGATGGATCAGAACCGGAAAACACCTAAGGACATCGGGGAAGTCCCCGCGAGCCTGGGCAGCGCGCAGGCCGCTGGCTCAACTGGGGGACCCTCCCTCCAGTCCTCCGATCTTCCCAAATACATCGACCACACGCTTCTGAAGCCCGAGGCTACCGTGGAACAGGTAAACGCGCTCTGCGACGAGGCAGCCAGGCACCATTTCTACTCGGTCTGCGTCAACTCAAGCTGGGTCGGGCACTGCTCCAGGAGGCTCGATGGCACCGGGGTGCATGTCTGCTCCGTCGTGGGCTTTCCCCTCGGTGCCATGGACTCCGAGGCCAAGGCATTCGAGGCGCGCACGGCCATCGAGAACGGCGCATCCGAGATAGACATGGTCATCAACGTCGGCGCCCTGAAGGGCAAGGACTACACGAGCGTCCGGGATGACATGCTCTTGGTAAGGAATGCCTGCAAGAAAGGCATAGTGCTGAAGGTCATAATTGAAACATGCCTTCTGGACGACGAGGAGAAGGTCCTTGTCTGCCAGATGGCACGGGACATCGGTGCCGATTTCGTGAAGACCTCGACGGGCTTCAACAAGAGCGGCGCCACCGTGGCCGACATCGTACTCATGCGGCGGACCGTGGGTCCGAAGATGGGGGTCAAGGCTTCTGGCGGGGTCCGGAGCTTCGAGGACGCGGTGCAGATGATCGCGGCAGGAGCCACGAGGCTCGGGACAAGTTCGGGAGTCCTCATCATCAGCGGGCAGAAGAGTTCTTCGAACTACTGACAAGAGCTTGCATTGGAGCCCCCACCAGGGCTTCGCCGTGATCCTTTCGTCCTGTTCCAGGACCCGGGCTTGCCGGACCTGTTCACAGGGTTACAGATTTGATTTTGATTGAAATAATGAGCATAAAAGTCTATTATTTCGATCAATGCGCTTTGACCAGCTCCTCGACCAGTGCGGAGGGCTCCCCTGGTTTGACTACCAGACCGTCCTTCTCCTCTTTCCGGAGGGGGAGGAGTTGGTGCGGACCTCCCTGTATCGGCACAGGCGAGGCGGGCGCATCATCGACCTCCGGCGCGGCTTCTATGCCTTTGCTGAACGCTATCGGCCCAGCAGTCTGCCAGCTCCCGCCCTGGCGGGCATCCTCCACGCCCCCTCCTATCTCTCGGAACTCTGGGCCCTCTCCTGGCATGGCATCATCCCGGAGAAGACAGTAGTAATGACAAGCGTGAGCCCGAAGCCTCCTGCCACCTACGACAACGCTTTTGGATCCTATCGATATCGAAACATCAAGCAGGCGCTATTCTGGGGTTACAAAAAGGAGACCATCATGGGAGCGGAGGTTCGAATCGCTACCTCCGAAAAAGCCCTCATCGACCTCTGGCATCTGGAGCGAGGGGAGTGGGATGAGGAGCGCCTCCTGTCCATGCGCATCGAAACCCGCGCCCTCGATGTAGCCTTGGTCGCAGCGCATGCACGTCGCAGCGGCTCGCCCCGGCTACTGAGGGCTGCTTCAGCCCTTGCCAGACTCGCGGCCTCATCGATGGAAGGGGACGAGCGACTATGAAGGACGAAGCCCTCGAACTCGCACAGCGCGAATCCGATCCCGGTCGCAGGCTCAACATCCTCCGGGAGTACCTTCAGGCCTTCGCCCTCCGCAGCCTCCACGAATCGCGGGCCTTTGAGTGCCTTTCCTTCGTGGGCGGTTCTGCCCTCCGCTTTGTCTACGACCTTCCCCGCTGGTCAGAGGACCTCGATTTCTCCCTGGAATCGGCGGCTGGCTACTCCCCCCGGGACTGGCTTTCAAAACTCAAGCGCGACCTCGCTTTTTCGGGCTTTGAAGCCGACATCACATGGAACGAGAGGAAGGCTGTCCATACTGCATGGATCAGGGTCCAAGGCATCCTCTTCGAGGCTGGCTTAAGCGGTCACAAGGCCGAGAAGCTCTCGATCAAGCTCGAAATCGACAGCAATCCGCCACGTGGCGCAGGAACCGAAACCCGGGTGATTTCCCGCCATTTCATGTTCGGACTCCGCCACCACGACCTGCCCTCGATGATGGCGGGGAAGGTACACGCCATCCTGACCCGAGGTCGCGACAAGGGGCGCGACTGGTACGACCTCCTCTGGTACTGCTCCCGTCGGCCTCCTGTGGAGCCGAAGCAGTCCTTCCTTGAAGCTGCGCTCCTGCAAACAGGTGGCGAGATCCCGACATCGTGGTCCGCCACCCTTCTGGCACGCCTCGAAACCCTCGACCTTTCCGCCATCCGCGCGGATATCGAGCCCTTCCTTGAAAGGCGCGAGGATCTCCTGCTGCTCACCAAGGAACACCTTCTCTCGATTCTTGGGGATCGCGGCTAGCGCCAGCGGGATGGGCGGTTCTGATGGTGACTTTTCCAGTGTTGGCGCCAATTTGGTGTAGCTGTAGAACTGATGGCATGAAGCGCAGCCCAATCCAGCTTCCTGATCGGCTCTATGAGCGGCTCGAGAAGCAGGCCGCAGATGAAGAAAGCACGCTCGCGGAATTTATGAGGAAAGCAGGGGAGTAGTACCTTTCGGTTCATCCCCTTCCGTCCAGCCTGTCTCGCTCGTGGATTCCACCGGATCCTGTGAACCTTGGCGCCTTTCTCGCTTCAGAAGACCGCCGGTGGGAACTCGCAAATGACGGTGAGACTGCCCTAATTCATTTTTCACAAGTCGGGCAACACATGATCGCATTCCATACCACTGATTATTGATCGAAATGCGATCATGTGTTGTCATATTTACGAAATCCTTAGTATGTCAGGCCTCATCCCCCACCCCGACCTGGGAGGATCCAGTCGCGAGGCCATGAGTGTAGATTCTGCTGTTGCGCGTGATGTCGTAGGTGGAGCGCCGTTCCGGAGGGAGGTCCTCGACAGTCCCTGGGGCGAATCCGAGGCGGAGGAACCAGTCGGCTGTCTTCGTCGTAAGGAGGAAGACCCCGGCGAGGCCTGCCTTCCTTGCCTCTCCGAGCAGATACTTCACGATCCTCTGCCCGATGCCCTGGCGCCCGTAGCCAGGGTCGACGGCGATGGCGGCGAGCTCGCCCCGGTCGGGGGCAAAACGATGGAGGGCACCGCAGCCCCGCACGGTACCGTCGCTCTCGAAGACTGCGTAGTCGGCGATTCGGCGCTGGAGCTCGGTCTCGGAACGCCGGACGAGGATGCCCTGCTCGACGGGGTCTTCCATGATGCGGAGGACCTCGGCGATGTCGTCGGAGCACATCGGCCTGATGTTCTCGAAGGGGTCGCCATGCACCATGATGCCGTAGCCCCAGGACGAGAAAATCTCTTTGAGGACGCTGCCGTCCATGTCCCCATCGATGATATGGATGCGCTCGACTCCTTCCTTGCAGGCAGCGACGCTGTGCAGGAGTATGTCCCGGTCCGAGGGGGCCATGGCGACGGCAGGGTCTTCGGCGATCGAGGCCGCAGCCTGGGGTGTCATCCGGCTCACGCAGCCATCACGGACGCTGATGCCCTCGCGCGAGGGGTCGATGAGCATGAGTGACAAGGGCTCTCCTTCGGTAAGGAAGAAGAGCTTCCGTGCCTTGAGCCCGACTGCAAGCCGGGTTGCGAGGTCTGCCGACGAGATGTTGTAGGTCTCCCCGATGGAGCTCCAGCCTATGCAGGGGAGGATGGGGACGAAGTCGTCGTCCATCGAGCGCACGAGGAGGTCGACGTAGACCTTGTCCACAAGGCCAGTCCTCTGGAAGTCGACGCCGCCAATGACGCCGCAGGCCCGCGCGCGCACCCAGTTGCTGATCACGGCTTCGACGCCGTTTCGCGCAAGCTGGTTCATGAGCCGCGTCGCCGTATCAAAGGCAGCCATCTGGATGAGGGGCATGGCCTCGGGAGGCGAGACGCGGAGGCCGTTGACGCGGCGGGTCTCGATGCCATTGGCGGCGAGGAGCTCGTCGATCCGTGTCCCGCCCGAGGGCACAAGGACAATCCGGATCCCGTTTTCATGGAGAAGGGTAAGGTCGCGGAGGAGGCCGGGGAAGGAGGGCCCGTCGATGAGGCGCGAGCCTATCCTGAACACGAAGACCGAACCCTTGAAGCGCTGGGCGTAGGAGAAAGCCTGTCGGATAAGGTCGATCTCGTCCCTCATTGTCAACTCTTCGCAGCTCATCCTCTGTCCGCCTCCGTATCCACTGGGTGGATTGTAGCAAAGTCCGCAGCGCTTCACTACGCCCTCGGTCCTGTCATGGCCGGGTATGCCGAGCCCCGGCGGAGGATCAGTCCGCCAGCTCCCGCCCTGGGCGCTTCAACGAGATCTAGACAAAGGACTGGCTCCTGGGCTTGGCAAGGGAGATCGCAGGAATCTTTCCCAATTGTGCCTTTGTCGGGATGATATCCGAAGTGGAAGACTTCATTCTGCTTGCTGGCTGGCGGCAAGCGGAAACGGAAACCGCCTGCGATTCAAGATCGGCAATGATGGGATTGGCATCGATCGATCTATGACTTATATTTTGCACCATCTTTCAGCAAGGAGGCTAGTTATGCAGAGATCGAGAGAATTTGATCGAATGCTTGTCATCGATGGCGCGGGATTGGCGGAGGGCGGGCCTGGATCTGGGTCCGCGTCCAGGGGAGCTTGGCTGCCATGAGTGACAAGGGGAACAAGCCGCGGAAATGGCTGGCGATTTCGCTGCTGCTGATGATCCTGGGGACGGTCCTCGCCTACCTTTTCAACACTTCCTTCTTTTCGGTGACGACTACCGAGATCTCCTTCAAGACCGACAAGGGCGTCTTGAACGGATTGCTCTACATGCCAAAGGGAGCCGATGCCGCCCATCCCAGGCCGACCATCGTGACGACGCATGGTTACCTGAACGCGAAGGAGATGCAGGATGCCCCTGCCATCGAGCTGTCGCGGCGCGGATACGTCGTCCTCGCGCTCGACTCCTATGAGCATGGCGATTCCTATCTGACCAAGAACGACATCAACAACGCATGGTTCGGCTACTGGCCAGCTTCGATGAGCGATGCCGTCCAGTACATGTACGGCCAGCCCTACGTGAAAAAGGATGAAAAGGGCAATGGCCTCATCGCCGTAGGCGGCCACTCCATGGGCGGCTTTTCCTCGACGATGGCCGCCTTCATGGACGAGCAGCAGTATCAGCAGAACCTGAAGGATGGGAAGCCCGCCGTCCGCAAGGTTTTCGCCATCCTGACCGCCGGCTCCGATTTTCTCTATACGAGCTACCTGGGCGTCAACGAGGCTGTCGCCGACAAGGCCCTCGCCGACAGGACCGCCGGCAAGATAGCAGCCCAGTACGACGAGTTCTTCTTTAACGCCGCCGGCGCCAAGCCTGGTGACACCATGGTCAAGAAAGACTATGTCAGCACCGTGGACGGCAAGGCCTTCCTGGGGAATCCCGCCACTCCGCAGGCGAACGTCTTTTACCCAGGCCCGGAAGGCGGGAAGCGGATCATCTACCAGCCAGGCCAGATGCACGCATGGAACCATTTCTCAGGCCTGACGACGGGCTACCAGATCCAGTTCTACGCCGCTGCCTTCGGCCAGTACGCCCCTTCCACGACGCTGGCTTCCACAAACCAGATCTGGTTCTGGAAGGAGACCTTCGAGTTTCTGGGTCTGATCGGATTCTTCATGCTCTTCATCGCGCTGCTACAGATCCTGGTCAAGAAACCCCTCTTCCAGGGAGTGCAGACCGAGGCGCTCGAGTTTGACGGACCGAAAACCTCAGCCAAGAAGGCCATATTCTGGCTTCTCGTGGCTCTCAGCGCGGCAATTCCTGCCGTTTTCTATGCTACCCTCATGGGCAAATTGCCAGCGGGCCTGTCCGTGCTGAAGTACTTCTCCCTGATCGTCACGCTGCTCGCGGGAATCGCCGTGATCGTCGAATTGGCGCGGAAGAAGGCCGACAGGGTCTTCGGATTGCTCCTCATAGCCGCTTCGTCGTTCGTGACCTTCGGGCTGACGGCCGGAGCCAGCGCCCTCTTCAACCTCTCACCCTGGTTCAATGAGCCGCAGACAAACGCCCTCATCTACTGGGCGGTCGTCGTGACCGGTCTCGTCGGGATGATCCTCTCAATTGTGCACTTCACGATCAACGGTCCGGCCAGGATCCAGGCCAGGCACTACGGGTTCGCAGTCGGCTGGCAGACGGTCTTGAAGTCCCTCCTGGTTGCGGTTGTAATCGCGGCTGCCGGCTACATCATCCTGTTCATCGTGGACGCGCTGTTCCAGACGGACTTCAGGATCTGGCTCTTCGCCGTGCGGGCCTTCAACACGAACCACCTTATCACCGCCCTGGGGTACATGCCCTTCTTTTTCCTGTACTTCTTCATCAATGGCATTGCGCTCCAGATCAACACGAACAGCAGGAACCTGCAGGGCGCGAAGGGCTATCTGGTCGCCTTCTTCATGAACATCGGCGGCCTCCTCATCTGGCAGCTGATCCAGTATGGAATGCTCTACGGGACCGGCACCGCGGCCTGGCCATCGGTGAACCTGAACAGCATCACCCTTTACGGGACCCTGGCGATCCTGTTTACCTCCACCCTGCTTACCAAGAAGTTCCTGGACACGACCAACAACGTGTACGCGGGCGCCTTCCTCAACACGATTGTAGTTACCCTGATCGCGATCTCGACCTCGACCATGTACATTCACCTGCAGTGATGTTCTCGACATAGGATGCCAGGATAGGGGCCGCGAAGGTCCTATCCTGGTTGTTCTCGGGATCGGTAGCCCTCACCCACATTGCGGAAATCGTTCATGACAAGAACACCCAGCTGATACCGCATTGCCTTTGCCAAACGGCCCAAGATAGGCGATGATTGGAGCAGAGTGAGGGGCTGGAAAATGGCGTCAGACGAACAAGTCATTGCCGGGATTGAAAATAAAAGGATCAAAACCTTTGTACTCGACACCAATGTTCTCATTCACTATCCGGAAGCGATCATGTCCTTCCGCGACAACGAGATTGTCATACCCCTCGAGGTGCTTGAAGAACTCGACAAGCTCAAGTCCTTCCCCGATCAGCGGGGCAAGTCAGCGCGTGATGCGATCCGCTTCCTTGCCTCGACGCTGCGCAAGGGCAATCTGCAGGATGGGGTCAAGCTCGAAAACGGGTCAATTCTCAAGGTTTCCTACAAACTGCCCAAGGATCTTCCCGAGGGCATTGCCATGGATAGGATGGACAACAAGATCATCCTCTGCGCCTGGGCCCTCCAGCTTGAGGGGCGGCGTGTCTTCTTCGTGTCGAAGGACATCAACGCCCGGGTCAAGGCGACGGCCCTCGGCCTTAGGACCGTCGATTATGAAAAGCAGAAGGTCGACATCGCCGCCCTCTATCAGGGAGTCCGTGAGATCGATGTCAGCGCCGATTCCCTGGCGAAACTCGAAGGCACAGGAGAGCTTGCCTGGAAGGAGCGCTTCCAGCCAAATGAATTCGCCTTTCTCCGGGACCGGAACTCGGGGCGGGGTCGGCTTGTCAGACAGGATCGCGAGGGGCTCCGCCTCTCGTCCATCCCTGACTGGGAGGGCAATGTCTGCGGCATCTCGCCGCTCAACGACCGGCAGCGGGTCGCGATCGAACTCCTCCTTGACGACTCGGTAAAGCTCGTAACGCTGGTCGGCAAGGCCGGCACAGGCAAGACCCTGCTGGCAATCGCTGCGGGACTCAGGAAAACCATCGAAGAGCACAAGTATTCCAGGATGCTCGTGACTCGCCCGGTCGTGCCGGTCGGCAAGGATATCGGCTACCTGCCCGGCGAGAAATCCGCAAAGATGTCCGCCTGGATGCAGCCGATCTTCGACAACCTCGAGCAGATCCTCGGGGTGTATCATCGTCCTAATTGTAAAAGCATCGAGCAGCTCGTCAAGGAGAAGGCCCTCGAGATCGAGGCTCTGACCTTCATCCGCGGACGCAGTCTGCCCAACCTCTACATCATCATCGACGAGGCGCAGAACCTCACGCCCCACGAGGTCAAGACGCTTGTTTCGCGTGCCGGGGACAACACCAAGGTCGTGCTCGCAGGCGATCCTGAGCAGATCGACAACATGTATCTGGACGCCAACTCGAACGGGCTCTCGTACCTCGTCGAGGCCTTCAAGGGGCAACGGCTCTACGGCCACGTGACGCTGCAGCGCTCCGAGCGCTCTGAGCTCGCCGAACTTGCGGCGAGCCTCCTGTAAGGGCGTCTCCGTGAAGGTAGACTTCTGCGCGAACTGCCGGCGCCTGGTCCTCGTGGACTTCAGCTACTGCCCCTACTGCGGCACCGACCTCGGCCGAGCGACGGACATCGCCACCCTGCTCGAAGATCCCTTTTCCAAGCTCGAAAAAAAAGCCGAACGCGCCGTAGTCGACACCCGCATCCAAACCCTCGAATCCCTCCTCGCCGATATGGAGGTTGAACTTGAGACAATGCTGGCGGGGCAGCATGAGGGATGATGGCTGACCCGCTTAATAACAATGCTGGCGGGGCAGCATGAGGGATGATGGCTGACCCGCTTAATAACAATGCTGGCGGGGCAGCATGAGGGGTAGATACTACTTCAGATATTTCACATAACCTTGGTCGGTGCCCAGGATATGGCCATTCAGCCAGTCCTTGAGAAAGGCGAGCGTGCCGGCCGAAAGTACCGAAGCGCCGCTCTGGAAGTCGTCGCGCAGTTTCAGGACCTGCTTCACGAGGTCTTCGTGCTGGCTGCGGTGGGCCCTCGCATCGGGATAACCGGTCGCGGAAAAGATGCCCTCCTCGTCCTTGAAGTGGGTGGCTGTGTAATTGATCAGTTCCAAAAGGATCCCGCCGAGGGTATCCCGGCCGAGTCCCGAGTCCATGGCTTCCGCCAGCTTGTTGATGAGGGCGACCAGTCGCCGGTGCTGGGCGTCGATTGTCCCATTGCCAACTTCGTACTCCTTGCGCCAGGACATGAAGCCGCCGCGGCGTAGCCTGAAGACCCTGCCGATCAGGTCGACGATCACATCGGTGTCCTCGCCGAGCTTGCGGTTCTCGGAATCGATATTGCCCGACTTGCCAGCATTGAAGTCCGCGATGATACTGGCTGCGCGCTCGTGCATGGCCCTGTGCCGCGTGGCGAGTTCCGCGAGCTCGGGCAGGTCGCCGACCTCCTTTTTCGCGGGGCCGGCCAGCCAGACACCGAGTTCGCATGACGCGTGGTCTCCCGCCTTGGACGCATCGACCCTCACCTTGCCGTGGATGGCCGCGTTGACCCTGGCGACCCAGGCCCGGTGCTGGAGCTTGAGGATGGTGGACAGCGAACTGGCCTCGAGGGCAGGGACTCCGCTGGCTACCAGCGCGGAGCCGGAGAGCCTGAGCTGCTCGACATCGCTCTGCGCGATGGTGAGGGCGTTGAAGTTGACCTCGTTGAAATTGCTCGTGACTATTTCCATGCTTTCGGCTATGGCCTGCGTGGCTGATTCAAGGTGCGAGAACCGCGAGTCCAGGGATTTCACCTCGCCGCTGATCTCGCCGCTTGCACCCTTGATCTGTGCGCTGACCTCGTTGAGCGAGGAGATCGCGTCGCGGATCTCGCGGCCTGCCAAGGCCAGCTCGCTCGTGCCGTTCCTTATTTCCAGGAAGGAGTCAGTGGCGCGTTGCACGCGGCCCTCGACGGTGGCAAAGATTGCTGCGCTTGCCTGCGAGGTAGCCTCCGCCTTCTTTATGGAGGCGATGAGATCGGCGAGGCGCCCCGAGATGGCCTGTGCGCTGTCCGAGGAAGAGGCTGCAAGCTTCCGGACCTCCCCGGCGACGACCGCAAAGCCGCGGCCCGCCTCTCCCGCATGGGCTGCCTGGATGGCTGCGTTCATGGCCAGGAGGGATGTTCGCCCGGCAATATCGTTGATAGTTGTGATGAATGAATTGAGGGTGTCTATCGAGGAGACGACGCGCTTGATGATGTCGATGCCCGAGCGCATCTCCGCCTGCCCGTCGCGGGAAAGGCTGGCAAGGTCCTTGATCTCCTCGTAGCGGGCGCCCGATTCGGAGCTCATGCGCTCGATGGACGCCGCCATCTCCTCGGAGGCAGCTGCGGACTGCTGCGTCGCGAGGGCGAGCTGCGCCACCTGCCCGTCGAAGCGCTGCACCAGTTCATTGATGGAGCCGACGGCCTCGCGGCCAAGGAGAAAGTCATCCTGGAAGGCCCCGACCGAACCCTGCATCTCGGAATTCCTGTCGCTCGAGGCAGCCGCAAGCTTGATCGTGTCGAGGACATGGCCGGCCAGTTCCTCCTGGTGGTCCCTGCTCTTTTTCAGGATGTCGAGGACCTCGTCATTGCAGGCGCTCGCCGCTGTCGCGGCATGTCGGGCCTCATCGGCAGCAGCAAGGGCCGCACGACGCGGTGCAACAAGGAGGAGCCATGCGATTGCCAGACCCGCCACGAGGGCAAGGGCCCCGAGGGGAATGACCAGGCCTGGGAGGAGCATTGCCGCGACGATGGACAGAAGCAGTATGGCGATCGAGGCTATCGAACTGATGCGCTGTCGCTGTTCCTGAGAAGATGCTTTGGCCATTTTGCCCCCACGGTTCCACTTTTCGGCGCTCCCGGACCAGTCCTCGCGGCGCTATCCGCATGATTCGAGCTACAGGGATTGTATACGAAGCGGCTTCCAATATCCAACACAGGATTTTTTTTGCTCCCGCTTGCCATCCTGGCTGTGCCTGTCGGAGAATGTGACAATGTGGGATTACTTCGAGCCGATAGAGGGAGTCTGGTATCGCTGGGACGTCAACGGAGCAGAGGTCTGGCTGTTCCGGACGGGTGATGAATGGCGTCTGGGTGTGAAACCCATCCGCCTCTCTGAGGTACGTCCCCGCTCTGAGGGGCCCTATCCGGCCGAGGGTGAGCCTGATTTCCCTATCCTCGTGACGGTGGCCAGGTCGCGGACGATCGCCCTCAGACCCGTGATGCCGACCCAGCCCTTCCTCATATCTGCGCGCAATGATGTCAGCCTGATGGGAGGCCAGGAGACCCGCTTCCTTGTCGACCTCCCTGCATCCCTCCGTTTCGAGTTCGCTACGGGGGAATTTGCGGGAGAATGGCGCCCGATCCTCCTGTCGAACACCTGGTTTGGAGATCGCCTGGATGGCTCACTCTGCCTGGCCATGCCCTTGGCCCTCGATCCGATGAGCATCGAGGAACTGCGAGCCTCTGCCTTGGGGCCTCGGTCGGGGGGCATCCTCGTACGCTGCGAGATCCTTCTCCGCAACTCCGGGAAGGCGAGCCTGGAACTGAGCCAGCTGGCTGTCTGGTCGGAGCTCCTCCCGATCTGGAACAACGCAGGTTTCCTGTCTACCTGCCGGGTCAGGATGGACGGACTTCCCGATGCTGCCCTCCGCACGAGCGTCGATCTCGATGCGCATGAAGCAGGAGCCAGGCTCCTCTCGCAGGCGCGGGTGGGCCAGAGCGAACGGCTCGTGCGGAGCGGGGTCAATTTCCTCAGGGCGATCACCGGGCTCCGCTGAGTCCGCGGGCTCAGCTGAGTCCACGGACTGCGCTGAGTCCACCGGGCCAGTGCCGACCTCAGGCCCTGAAGGCCGAGTCCCTGTCCTCCACCATTTCCGAGGTGCTGTAGAAGCGGATCTTCGGGTTGTTCCCCTTCACGCGTTCGAAGAACCAGTCCGAGTCGGACATGAAGATGTGCGTGCCCCTGATGTCGATGAGAATCCTCTTCGAATTGTCGTCCAGGAAATCGCGGAGGGCCTTCTGGTCCTCCGAGGTGATCCAGTGGGCAATCGTGAAATCTATGGGCTTGTAGACGCATTTTGCGGTGTACTCGTGTTCCATGCGGTACTGGAGCACCTCGAGCTGGAGCTGTCCGACAACGCCAAGGACGCGCAGGTTGGGATGGTGGGGTTTCGAGAATATCTGTACTACCCCTTCTTCTGCCAATTGGTTCAAGCCTTTGTGGTACTGCTTTTCCTTGAGCGGATCGGCGTTCAGGATCGAGCGGAAGATCTGGGGCGAGAAACTCGGGATGCCCTTGAAATTCAAGGTCTCGCCCTCGGTGATGGTGTCGCCGATCTTGAAGGTGCCCGTGTCGTGGATGCCGACGATGTCGCCTGGCCATGCCTCGCTGATGATCTCGCTGTCCTGGGCCATGAAGGCCGTCGGGTTGGCCGTCCTGAAGGGCTTGCCGCTCCGCACATGGAAGTAGGTCTTGTTGCGTTCGAAGGAACCCGAGCAGACGCGGAGGAAGGCCACGCGGTCGCGGTGCCTCGGGTTCATGTTCGCGTGGATCTTGAAGATGAAGCCCGAGAACCTTTCCTCACCGGGATCGACCATCCTCTCCTCGCCCTTCTTGGGCGTCGGATGGGGCGCGATGTCGGTGAGTGTGTCCAGGAGCTCGCGGACGCCGAAGTTGTTGAGCGCCGAGCCGAAGAACACCGGCGTGGCGGTGCCGGCCAGGTATTCCTCGACGGTAAAGGCCGGGTACACGCCCGAAAGCAGCGCCACTTCCTCGCGGAGCCTGTGCGCAAGGGAGGACCCGACCTTTTCGTCGAGCAGCGGATCGGCCAGGTCATTGATCGTAACTATGTCTATCGGTCTCTGGATCTCACCGGGGAAGAAGAGATGGAGCTTCTTCTCGACGAGGTTGTACACACCCTTGAAGTTGCGGCCCTGGCCGATGGGCCAGGTCACGGGCCGGACGCCGATGCGGAGTTCGCGTTCGGTCTCGTCCATGAGCTCCATGGGGTCTTTCCCCTCGCGGTCGAGCTTGTTCATGAAGGTTGCGATGGGTGTATGCCGCATGCGGCATACCTCGCAGAGTCGGCGCGTGCGCTCTTCGACGCCCTTCACCGAGTCGATGACCAGGAGGGCCGAGTCGACAGCGGAAAGGCCGCGGTAGGTATCCTCGGAGAAATCAGCGTGCCCCGGTGTGTCGAGGAGGTTGACCTTGCGGCCTTTGTACTCGAAGCCCATCACCGAGGTGCTGATCGAGATCCCACGCTCCTTCTCGATCTCCATGAAGTCGGAGACCGAGGAGCGGCTTTGTTTCGAGCCCTTGACGGCGCCTGCTATGTTTATGGCGCCACCGAAGAGGAGGAGCTTCTCGGTGATCGTTGTCTTGCCCGAGTCGGGGTGGGAGATGATGGCGAAGGTGAGTCGCCTTCGGAGCTGCGTTTCGAGTTCGTCCACGTTGGGCCTTTCTTGGGTACGGCCCGAGCGGATCGGGCCTTCGGAGTAGTTCCGGCGGGGATGTGGTGGCGACTATATCCGAAAGCCCCTGTCCGTGAAAACCGACCCTGGCAGCCCCGCCATCGCTGCTCCCGGCGCTATCCTTGTCCAATCCCGCGTCGAAAGTATAGACTTTAGGGGATGCGCATGTCCCGATTCCCGAAAACCTTTCTCCTCGCCGCAGTCCTGCTCGCTCTTTTGCCGAGCTCCTGCGCACGCTACCTTGGATGGGGAGTCCTTCTTTGGTCCAATCCTGCAGCCGGACTCCACGCCGGCGCTGTCGTGCCTATCTATATCAAGTCGAATATCGAAAAACTCTACGTTGTCGGAGTTCCCGGCAGTACGAAGAAGATTGAGGTTCCCCTCTGGCAGATCGACCTGTACCGCTCCAGGGGGCAGGCGGAAAATGCCCTCAAGGACTTTGGCAGCTTCCTCACGAGTTACCTTTTTGCCAACCGTGACGGTCTCCCGGTGCGTGACAAGGCCACCAATGCCGGCAAGCGGGTCTACCGCCTGCGCGAGGGACAGTCGGTCAAGGTTCTCTCCACGGCAATCGGCGAGGTCGTCAGTTCGGGTGACGAGGTCCTGGAGGGGCAGTGGTACAGTGTCGTCACGGAGGATGGCACGAGGGGCTTTGTCTTTTCGAACACCATGCGCATGTATGACGAGATCACCGAGGCCCCGCCCAGCATAGCCTCCTCCTCCCCGGGCGATTCAGCGAAGAATGTAGACCTTGTTTTCTCCCGCAACTGGAGGGCCGAGTATTTCCAGGCCATGATCGACGAGGGCAGGGTTGACCTCGATGTCGTATCGCCCCGCTACGGATTTTTCGCGGACTCGGTACGACGACAGATACGAATTGAATTGCCGGCCGTCTCGGAAGTGTTCAATTACAACTCCATTGCGCAGTCGGGCGGCGATTTCATCTTCGAGGGCACAGCGCTCCGCATCCGTTTCGAGGGTGACAGGCGCATGATCGCCGACTGGTCCGGTGGCGAGACCCGGGTGGAAACGGTGGCCACGGACCTGGGAGCCAATCCCTTTGCGATGACGGCCTTCCAGCGGTCGCTGCCGGAACAGCCCTCCAATCAGCCGCCCGCCACCCGGGCCGCAGCCAGTCCCCAGTCCGGAGCCCCGATTCCCAGCGCTGCCCCCGGCGGAAACGCCGCCGAAATGGGCGCAGCCGAGCTCAGCCCTGACATGGGCTCCGATCCGGCCTCTGCCCCTCCCTCCGCATCCGCCACCCAGGCTGTTTTCGTCGTACTTGGTACTGATTTGCGGGATGCGATCCGTATCGAGGAGACCCGGAGGCTCAATGGCCTTTCAGCCTTCCTTTCCGCGGGCGAGTCCTGGACCATGATTCCCGAGGTCCTTCCGGTCGATGCTGCAGCGCCTCCGGCCGAGGGCGCGACCCCGCCCTCCGCCGCGGCGGGCAAGGAGAACCAGGCTCTCCCGACCTCCGAGCTCGTACTCTCGCGTTCGGGCCGATTCACCTGGACGGACATCATGCTCGTCCCTCCTTCCTTCCTGCCCGATGATCTTGGGGCCGTCGACAAGGGCACGGCATCGGGCGAAGCCACGGTACGCCTTGTGCTCGCTCCGGCCCTCCAGGCTTCGTGGGAGGGAGTGGTGTCCTTTCGCTATGACGGTACGGGCGTCTGGGAAAACTTCCTCTATCGCCACGAGGGTGGGAAGCTCGAGCTGATTCCCCCTTCGCCAGGATCCATCCGCGGCCTAACGGTGGGTGCCGCCTCTGCTCTACAGCCCCTGGCCTTCGAAGCGAAGCGCTGAACGATGGCCTTCGTACAATTCACCGGCGTCAGCCTCGCCTTCGGGGCCCGCGACATCCTGCGCGACGCCTCACTCTGGCTGGCGGCAGGCACGAGGGCAGCGCTGTCCGGGGCGAACGGCGCGGGCAAATCCACACTCTTGAAAATCATAGCAGGGCAGATTCCGCCCGATTCAGGAGAGCGAGCGGTCACCAAGGGCGCGCGGCTTTCCTACCTGCCTCAGATGCTCAGCTTCGACGAGGTGGCCGGGGGATACGGCGCGCGCGGGCCAACAGTCTTCGAGGAATCAGAGCGGGCCTACGACTTTGTCGGACCCATGCTGGCGCGCCAGGATGAGATCGGCCACATCCTTCAGGCCTCGACCGCAGACGACGGTGCCACCGCCCGCCTCCTTGAGGAGAACCACGACATCCACGAGGCTGTCGAGGGATCGGGCTGGTACAATCGCCGCGAGACGATATCCTCGGTCCTTGCAGGCCTGGGCTTCCGGGACAGCGACCTTGAGCGTCCGGTGGCCGAGTTCTCCGGAGGCTGGAGGATGCGCGTCGCCCTGGCCAAGGTCCTCCTCGAGAATCCCGACATCATGCTCCTGGATGAACCAACCAATTATCTCGATCTAGAGGCCCGCGAGTGGCTGGGGCTCTGGCTCGACAAGTATCCCGGGGGCCTCCTGGTGGTCTCCCACGACCGCTGGTTCCTCGACTCCACGGTGAAGGAGGTCTACGAGGTCTGGAACGGCCACCTCACGCGCTACCCAGGCATCTACACCGCCTACGAGAAGCGCCGCGCCGCCGAGCTCGAGGCCGTCTTCGCCGCCTGGGAGCGCCAGCAGGAGGAGATCGCCCACCACGAGGAGTTCATCCGCCGCTTCCGTTACAAGGCCTCCAAGGCTTCCCTCGTGCAGAGCCGCATCAAGATGCTCGAGAAGATCGTGCCGATCGAGATACCGGAGGGAATGAAGCGCATCCATTTCTCCTTTCCCGCTGCGCCGCATTCCGGACGGGCGACCCTGCGCGCCTCGGGTCTCGGCAAGGTCTATGGCAGCAACCGCGTCCTTTCGAACCTCGACCTCGAGATCGAGCGCGGCATGAAGGTCGCCTTCGTCGGTCCCAACGGTGCAGGCAAGTCGACGCTCATGCGCATCATTGCGGGGGTCGATGCCGAATTCGAGGGAACACTGAACTTCGGCTCCGGAGTCGCTCCAGCCTACTTCGCGCAGGACACCGCCGACACCATGGGAGGGCAGGGTAGCGCGGAGATGACCGTCGAGGAGAGCGCAGAGACAACCTGTCCTACGGAGCTCTTGCCCAAGATCCGCAACCTCCTTGGAGCCTTCCTGTTCCGGGGCGACGACGTGAACAAGCCCCTCCGGGTCCTGTCGGGCGGCGAGCGTTCGCGCCTGGCCCTCCTGTCGATGCTGTTGCGGCCCATGAATCTCCTCATCCTCGACGAACCCACCAACCACCTCGACCTCACCTCGAAGGACGTCCTCCTTGAGGCCCTGAAAGCCTTCCAGGGCACCGTCCTTTTCGTGTCGCACGACCGTGACTTCATCGAGGAACTCGCCGACCGCGTCCTTGAGCTCGAGACCGGCGAGCCCCCCCGCTGGTACGTCGGCGATTATAAGTACTATATGGAAAAGAAGGCACGCATCGCAGAGGAGGCCTCCTTGGGCCTAAGCCCGGGAAGCGCGGCTCCCCTGTCGCAGGGCCGCCAGGGAAACCTGCCCCAGTCCGGCAAGGGGGGCGCAGTCCCCATTTCCGCCGATCCCACCCGCAACTGGGAGGAGGACAAGGCTCGCAAGGCCCGCCAGCGCAAGCACCAGAAACGCGAGGAGGAGATCCTCGCCCGCCTGGAGGTCATCGGCAGGCAGAACGCCTCGTGCGAGACCGAGATGGGACTTCCGGCCAATTACTCGGATGGCTCAAGGATGCGCCGTCTCCAGGCCAGTCTCGACGAGCTCGAGAAGGAGGCGGAAACGCTCAATTCCGAGTGGGAAACGGTGGCCGCCGGGCTTGGTGGGGAACCGTGATGGGGGTGATATGAAGAATTACCAGGATGTCGTGAGGGACAGGTATGACAACCCAGAATCCAAAGCAGTGCCGGATATCTGGGCGCTCCTTGGGCGTATCGGACACTACTCCGAGGGGAAGATCCGTGACCTCCTCTGGAGGAGCGTGAATATTGCCCGCAGCGGGGGGCTGGACCTCGGGAAGGCGACCATCCTCGATATCGGCTGCGGCTCAGGCTTCTGGACCAGGGTGATGGCGGAGTACAAAGGCAGTCCCGAAGACATATACGGAGTCGACCTTTCCAGCCTGAGGATAGCCCAGGCGAAGAAGATGAACGGCTTTATCAGTTATGAGCTGTGCGACATCGTCGAGGGGATCCCGTCCTTTGGCGTCACCTTTGATATGGTCCTCCTCTTCGATGTCCTCATGCACCTCAGGTCCCAAGGGCAGATTGACAAGGCCATGGCCAACATTGGCCGCCTCCTGAACAAGGATGGGTGGCTGCTGGTCTACGATGCCTGGGCGCCTGACCATTTCACAAGCTCCTCCGGGTCTGATTGGCAGGGTTTTTCGGAAAGGCAGCTCCTTGATGCCGTGAAGTCCGCCGGAATGCGCATAGTTACCAAGGAAAACGTCTTCAAGTACCTGTGGAAAAACAGGCATTCAGCCCTGGTCGCGCATTCGAGGCCGAGGATGTTCGTGGAGATCGCCGAAAGACTGTATCCGGGGAATCCTGGAAACATCGCGGTCCTGGCAAGGAAATCGGGAAGCGGGGTTTGATCCGCTTTCAGCATCCTGGCAATCACTTCGCCAGAAGTCCCGTGATCATGCCTCCGGCTACTTCGATGCAGGTAGCATTGACTGCATCGTTTGCCGAGGCGAAGGCCACCGCGTCGGCGATCTCCTCAGGCTCTATGAGCCTTCCGAGATTCACGCCCTGTACGATCTTCGCAAGCGCCCCCTGATCCATGCCCTTGACCATCGGCGTGCCGACGTATCCGGGGGCGATGGACACCACGCGGATGCCAGTAATGCCCTTCATGTGGAACTCGCCCACCAGGATCTTGGGCCAGAGCGCGACTGCCGCCTTCGTCGAAGAATAATTGATCTGGCCTATTCCTCCCTCCTTCTGGATGGAGGAGATGGTGAAGAGGCAACCCTTCCATTTGTTGTCCACCATGCGTTGTGCGGCCTCACGTATCGTGATGAAGGAGCCGATGAGGTTGACCTCGACGACAGCGCGGAAGTCGGCGGTGGAGAGGAACTTCCTGACCTTGCCGGTCTCCTTGTCGGTGGAGAGCATGAGGCCGTCCTTGATGATGCCCGCGCAGGGGACGACGATGTTGATCTGTCCGAATTCCTTTGCTGCGTAGTCCATGAGGGCGCCGACCGCGGCGTCATCGGTGACATTCGTGGTTTTCC
>SESF01024871.1_pt1 | contig 23894 bp, 26 predicted proteins | sample 3171521 | NCBI WGS metagenome assembly SESF01 (sample SAMN10866945, study PRJNA518727) | freshwater metagenome | biome: subpolar coniferous forest; feature: holomictic lake; material: water; isolation source: holomictic Lake 227, 6 m and 8 m depth | place: Canada: near Kenora, Ontario | collected...
CCCAATGAGTCGGGGTATATTATATATTCTTGATGCGCCATAATGTCGCACTCGCTTTGGATGTATCTCATTTCGCTAATGGTTGCTTCGCGCCGGGGTCGCGGCGCCCGGCGATGCCGGTGAAGCCAGCGAAACCGGCCCGGAGATTGCTGATCGGGGCCGGCGTCACCGCAACCCCGGCAACAGCGGCGGTCAATCTCCATGCTTGGAGAGTGACGGAGCATTGCGTGATTGTGCGGTGCGATATGGGCGATGATGCGCCAATATCCGGCCTGACAAAACACGCGGAGGTCACCATGTTTGCAAGCATTATCAGCTTTCTCAACGGGCTGTTCAGCCACGGCATCGAAAATCAGATCGCGCTTTCCGGCGGAGAGGTTTGATTTTTTGTGAGATTGTCTCACAGGGCATCAGCTTGATGACAGACGAAGGCCACCGGAACTTTTCCGGTGGCCTTCGTCTGTCCTCTCGGCTCGAGGAATATTTGCCGATTTGGCAACAATCCTGACGCCACGGCCGATCCCGGCCAAATCAACCCGGGTCCGGACCGGATGGCATCGGCGGCGATGCACTCATGATCGAATGGTGCCGCCGCCGACCCCGCCGGCGGGTGGTGGTTCCGGGGGCGAATTGCGACCTTAAAAGCCGGGAATGGGAAAAATAAATATTGATGGACTTTTTTATTAATTCCCAACCCGAGCAAAATTTATGAGATACTTTTTGATCGGTGCGGTTTTAGATCATTGGTGGTGTCCGACTCATTATTCGCAGGGGGGAGTCAATTCGCAGGGGGGAGTCAAAATGGATCAGAAGTCGATTTTTGACGCGGGATATCGCTCCTACGAAGACGGAAATCGCGAGGGAGATTTTGCTGCCGCATCCGCCACTTGGCCGGACAAGGCGCAATGCGCCGCGACTTGGCGTGCGGGCTGGCAGCGGGGCCGGGAAGACAGCGTGCTGCCGCGATACGGTCAGGCCTGACCGCCTGCCCTCGAGCCGGGGCTCTCATCGGAGTGCATCCGGTGACCGGCCGCAAACCCTGACGCCCCGCCCCCGTCCGCCACGGCGACCGGACCCGCGCGGGTGCTTGCCATCATCGGAAGGCTGACGCCGTGTTCAGTTTTGACAACAAAACCGTTGCCACCGTCCGCACCCGGTTCAGACAGAAGGGCCGTGAAGCAGCGGCGGTCTGGCTGTGCTCGCTCACGCACGGCCTGTCGCTGATCACGGCCCGGACTCTGGTCGATAGCGTCGTAGGCTGCCACGCCGCGCCGGCGGCCCGAACTCCTGCGGCGATCCCCCGCTAAGCCTCAGATCGCCACTTCCACCGCCGGCCACGACCCGAAGTGCTGATCGACTTCAGCGAGATGATGCCGGGTCTGGGCGCGGGACGCCTGCAAATAGTCCCTCAGCTGCGGCACCCGGCCCTGAACGGCGCGGGCTTCGTCATCGTCGCCAGCCTCGGTCACCACCAGAACGGTTGCGCAGCCGTCAGCTACGGCGGCCGGCCCGCGCAGCGCCCGCATCTCGATGGTCTGCGGCCCCGGGGCGCCGCGACCGTCGCAGGCGGCCCTGGCATGCATCAGCAGCATCTGATTTTCCGTGTTCGCCGCCGAGCGGATGATCTCGATCTTGGCATCGGTGATCCGGCGCACCTGCTCCTGCTGGAGATAGATCAGGTCCCGCAGGGTGGGCGCGGCCAGACGCGGCAGGGCTTCGCCGGCGAGTCCGGGGTCGCCGCCATCCTGCCGGACGTCGCCGCGCCGCAGCTCCACAGCCAAACGCTTGATCCGCCTGGTAGAAAAGAGGTGGACATAGAGAAACATCAAAAGCCCGCAAAGGCAAAATATGATGACCATGCTCTGAGCGGCGACGACGAACATGACAAGCCTCCTACTATGATCAAGACCTTACGGTCTGTTGCTTATGATCGATTGTCCATTGCCGGGCATTCTATGACATGATTAATAATTTGTAAATTAGGGTGGTCGCGTAGGGGTTATAATGATCCGGAGTCTTCCTCATCGGACGTCTCGCATCGAAACCGGCATATCGAGACCTGATCCAGGACGCATTAACCGGCGGCGCCGTCTCAGTCCTCGAAGCCATTCACGGGCCGGACGGAGAGACGGCGCCGCTCCGGGTCTATGACAGATTTTGCCACTCCCCGCGCAGGTACCATTTTCTATTGAACGGGTCGCCGGTTTCGTCGAACTCCTGAAATGCCGGTCCGTCGGGCCGGTGAAACAGACCATCCTGATACCAGCCTTCAAGGCATTGGTAGCGGGAGGTTTTGGACTGAATCCACTTTTCCTGAGCCGGGCCGTCCAGCCGGTGCAATTGGCCATGGATGTAGAAGGATTGGAGCATCAACTCTTCATGGGCGTTCCATTCCTGGACTGCCGGGCCATCGGGCCGGTGCAGCACACCATTCAGCCGCCAGCTTTCATGCATCAGATATCGCAGGTGGCCGCCCCGGAACCATTGCCGGCACGACGGGCCGTCAGTCCGGTGCTCAGCGCCATGGTGGAACCAGCGCTCGTACTGAACATTGCCGTCGACGTCCCACTCGACCACCGCGGGACCATCCTCGCGATGATTGACGCCCTCGAAAAACCAGCTCTCCTGGCGCACCCGGCCGAACTGATCACAGGCTTGAAAGGCCGGTTGCCCCTCGGCATGGTGCCGGCCGTCGACCAGCCAGCGCGCCTCCTTGAGCTGGCCGTTGTCCCAATAGGTTCTTTCGGGTTCGCACATGGCTGAGGTCTTTCTTTGCTGGCCGGAAACGCCGGTGGTCTTTGTCAGGGAAAAATCGGCGATCAACTGCGAATCGCCGCCGCGACGATGCGGATCTGCCGATCGATCATCGCCAGTTGCCGCTCACTTTCCGCCTGGGGCTCAAGGCTCTGGCTGGCGAGCAGCGCGGGATCGATCGCGGCGATCTCGCTGCCGGCCCCTCCCTCACTGACCTGACGGATCGCGCCGCACAGCGTCTCGGCCTGCATCACCAGAATGCGGTTCTGGGTCAGGCTGGTGTTGCGGATGATGTCGACCTTGAGATCGATCAACCGGCGAATCTGCTGCTGATAGAGGTCATTCAGCGCCCGGCGGTCCTCCGGGGAGAGCGGAGCCACCGGCGAAGACGTCGGGGGCGGCGCGTCCCCGGCCGGCACCGCCCGACGCGACAAAATCCTGCGACCGGTGACGGCGGTGGCCGCGGCACAGGCGGCGGCAAGGCCGATGGCGATCAGAGTCAGGGTATCGGGCGAGTCCATGGGATTGACGTCCAGTATTTCTCTGCCAATATGAGGGCAGTGTGGAGCCCAGCGCCCGACCCCTTCAATACTGACCGGGTTGGACGCCTGAGTCTCTGCAAGAATATGGATATTGTTATTCGAAGACAATTCGGTTATTACCATACGTGTCGGTATGAATGGGGTGTTCCTTAAGTGAATCAGCGTTTCCCTTTCCAATTGTCACCGCGGCGGTCCCTCAGGGCTCCTGCGGTGAGCACGGGGGACCGGCGACCGGCGGAGCCAATAATCTTCGTACTTGCGTAAATACGAAGAGATAACTATCCTGGCTGAACACCGGCCCGACAGCAAGAGCCCCCACCGGCGTTGTTACCGCGAGGAATCGATGAAAAGACGTTTTCTGGGCTTGATCTCGCTGATCATCGGCGCGCTGTCGCTGTCCGCCGCCACCGCGGCCGACGGCCTGATCGCCGCCGATGACGCATTAGCCGCCGCCCGGCGCGGCGACCTCCTGATCATTGATGTCCGGACGCCGGCCGAATGGCGCCAGACCGGCATTGCCGAACCGGCCAAGACCGCCGACTTCTCCGGCCCGGGCGGCATCGCGGCGTTTGTCGCCCAGGTGGCCGCGATCACCGGCGGCGACCTGGCGCGGCCGATCGCGGTGATCTGCCGTTCGGGCAACCGGTCGGCCCGGGCCGCCGCCGCCCTCCGCGCCAATGGCTTCACCGCCGTGTCCGACATCGGCGAGGGCATGGCCGGCGGCAGCCATGGCCCCGGCTGGCTGGCCCGGAGCCTGCCGGTCACCACCTGCCCGACCTGTCAATAGCACCGCCGGAGACTGCAGCCATGCTCAAGATCATACCGTTCGTCGCGGCGCTGGCCCTCGGCCCGGCCGCCTTCGCCGAGACGCCGCCCGCCGCCGCCCACACCGCCGCCGGCGCCCCGGCGGTCCCGGCCCCGGCCGCGCCGCGAACCGACCCCCTGGAGACCTTCAACCGCACCATGTTCGGCTTCAATCAGGCGGTGCTGGCGACGGTGATCAATCCGCTCTCGGATTATCTCGGGCCACGCCTGCCGGCGCCGGTGATCACCGGTCTGGGCAACGCCTATTCGAACCTGACCGAGATCGAATTCATCCTCAACAATCTGCTGACCGGGGCGCCGCTCTCGGCCGCGGTTTCGGCCGGGCGCTTTGTCATCAACTCGACGATTGGCATCGCCGGGCTGTTCGACGTCGCCAGCCTGATCGGGCTCCAGCGCCGCGAGCTGGATTTCGTCGAATCCCTCTGCCAGACCGGGGTGCCACCCGGACCCTATCTGGTGCTGCCGCTGGTCGGTTCGACCAATCTTTACAGCGCCGGCACCCTGGCCTCGGCGGTCGCTCTCGAGGTCTATGGCCTCAGCTTCATTTCGAGTGCGCTGGCGGCGGCGGACTTCATCGTCATCGATCTCGGCGGCTCGGCGGCAACACTGCGCTACATCGACAGTGTTCCGGTGGCCAAAGACCAGGACCCCTACCATGCGCTGCGCGCCGACCACCTCGATTATGTCGACAAGGCCTGCCACAGCGACCCTGGCGCCCGGTTGAACGCCGCCGCCCCCTGATCGCCCGCCCTCCCCCCCCCGGGGACCAGCCGCCAAGAGAGGAAGCCCCGCCATGACCGCTCCCGACCCCCATCCCCGGGACCGGGCCGAGATCATCGCACTGCCCCCGGTGATCTTCGCCGTGTTCGTGGTTCTCGGCCTCGTCCTCGGCCTGTCGTGGCGTCTGCCGCTGCCGCTCGGCGGCCTCGGGCTGTGGCTCGGCGGCGGCGTGATCGCGATCGCGCTCACCAATGCCGGTTGGGCCATCCGCGCCATGAAGCGACAGCGCACCGAGATCAATCCCCGCCGGCCAACCACCGCGATCGTCGACACCGGCCCGTTTCGCTACACCCGCAATCCGCTCTATCTGTCGCTGGTGCTGCTGTTTGCCGGCCTCTCGCTCGGCCTCGAGTCGGCGTCGATGCTGATGCTGGCCCTGCCGCTGGTGATCGTGCTTCGGCAGGGCGTGATCATGCCCGAGGAACGCTACCTGACCGCCAAGTTCGGCGACGACTACCGGCGCTATCAGACCCGGGTCCGGCGCTGGCTTTAGCCCCCGGCCCGCGGCCTCAGTCGAGAGCCGCCGACCGCGGCGCGTCCGGTTCGGGTTCACTGGTCCGGCGCCGCCGCTCCAGTTCGATGTAGGCGTCGGCCGTGAGGTCGGCGTCGAGCAGAGCGCCATGGAAGGTGAAGCGCTCCGAGCGGTCGAGCCACAGGCGGTCGGTCATGGCATCCAGCGACTTGGGCGCACCGGGAAACATCTCGGCATAGAGTTCCTGGGTGCAGATGAAGCGGCCCTCGGGAAAGGCCTCCTCGTCCCAGCGGATGCGTTTGACCCGCGCCATCTCATAGTCGAAAAACTGTTTTTCATTGCGGTAGGCGTGGGCGACGAGGTCGGACTCGCCGATGAAGGCCAGAAAGGCCGGCAAGATCTCGTCGAAGCGGGGCGCCTGCTTGAGGTCGCCCGGCTTGATGCCGTGGATGCGGATCGCCGTCGGGTTGATCGGCGCGTCCGGATTGATCCGGGTTTGCCAGGTTTCGCCCTTGCGCCATCCGGCCGGCTCGCGCAGCAACTCGACGCAGCCGATCTCGATGATCAGACCGGGCAGCCGCAGACCCTTCGGCGCCCGGCGCACCTGTTCGGCGGTCATGATCTTGTGTCCGGTGGTCTCGGCATCGATGGCGACGAGCCGGCGCGGCCCGTCGGTGGGGTCGAGATCAAGCACTGGTTGGGTCTCCCGATCGTCTGGCCAGAGGCTTCATTCGGCGAGGTCGCCGACGCTCGTGACCCCTGGCCCAAGGATTACAGCACCGCCGAACCAACCGGTTGGCGGGCCACCCCCTCTCCCGCGGCAGCGGCGGAGCCTGGGGCCAAGGCCGGCTCCGTCCGCGGGCATTTCTGAACCCTCAACGGCTCTCCCGCCTCACCCTCTCCCGGCGGAAACCGCGAGAGGGTGGCGGACGGCGACGGGTCAAGACCCGGACCCCGGGGTGGCGCGGCGGGCGTCAGCCCGGACGGCGGCCCAGGCCCAGCTTGAGGGCCAGATCGGAGCGGGCCTTGGCGTAATTCGGCGCGACCATCGGATAGTCGCTGGGCAGGCCCCACTTGCTCCGGTACTCGTCGGGAGTGAGGCCGTAGGATGACGCCAGATGCCGCTTGAGCATCTTAAGCTTTTTGCCGTCCTCAAGACAGACGATGTAGTCCGGAAACACCGACTTCTTGATCGGCACCGCGGGCTTCAGGTCAACGACGGCATCCACCGGCTGCGGCGGCTGCCCGGCGGTTTTCAGAGATTGATGAATGGCATTGATCAGGGTCGGCAGGTCTGACGGCTGAAGAACGTTCCGCGACACATAAGCCGCGACGATCTTGGATGTCAGCTCAATCAGTTCGCTTCGATGTGCGGTTTCCATCGTTCCTCCGGAATACATTTGACCATCCGCTCGGGAGGTCAGCTCTCAATATATAACAATGTTCGGCTTGCCAGACAAGGATAACCGCGACAGCTTGAATTTTTCCGAACTCTTAAACTGCTTTATTTTTTGCCACCACCCGGGCGGGCAACGGCGGCAGAGCGCCGGGGGCGCGACATAACGACTCGGCATGACACAGAATATTGTGCGTCGTCGCCGAATCGGATTCAAGATGTGCCATCCCGCCGACGTGATGATGACCGCCCGGAGACGCGATCCGTGCCGCCCTTTCCAAAGGCAGCGTCCGCCGGCAATCGTGGGGGCAGCAGGCATGAGCAGCGATTACCATGAGACCAGTATTCAGCTCGCCATTTCCCGCCGTATTCGTGACCTTTCGGAGAGACTGACCGAACTCGGCGACGGCAAATATGCCGCCGAAGCACTTCGGCTCGCCGATGCCGTGGCTTTTCTTGAAGCGGAGATCGCCAGACACCGGACCGCCCATGTCTGCGACCGCAGCCGCCGCGTCCGGGACACCGAACGGCCGGAGCGGCCGCCCGCCATGGCGGCGCGGCCCCTGCCCGACCGGCGGCGCGCCGGCACCCCGCCTCTGATGGTCGTGCCGCCGCCACGGCCGATTGAGTACGCGGTCTGGACCGCACCCTGAAGCCCCCGGACACCGCCGCGCGGACCCTGCCGGCCGGCGCCGCAGGCCATGCCCGCTGTTGCGGCAAATTTGCTTAACATCGGCCGGCCGGCCGGCGCATAGTCGGCGGCTGGGGGGAGCGGCGCGGCCGGTCTCCGCCACTCATCAGGCCCAACCCTCCGATCTCGTCATGACCACCACCAATCTGGCACCCACCTCGGTCGATGAAATCGAAATCAGCCGCGACAAGGTCACCCAGGCCGAACTCGACCGCATCCTTGAGTCCCACGAGGCCTTTCTCCGCCACCGCGCCGGCGGCGCCCGCGCCAATCTCAAGCTGCGCGATCTCTCGTTCATGGATCTGGGCGGACGCGATCTCTCGGAGGCCGACTTCTCCGGCGCCCGGCTGTTCGGCAGTCAGCTGGCTGGAACCAGGCTCGTCAATACCAATTTCTTTGCCGCCGACCTGCGTTCGGCCAATCTGGAGCGGGCCGAGTTGCGGCGGGCGGATCTGCGCGGCGCCTGCCTGCGCGGCGCCCGCATGAACGACGCCGTGTTCATCGAGGCCGACCTGCGCGGCGGCGTGATGATGAAGCCGGGCAAGGACGGCAGTCTGCAGCAGCTCACCTTCAAGGACGGCCAGACCGAACTGGGCTCGGCCAGCGCCCAGCGCGCCGACATGAGCCGGGCCAAGATGAGCAACGCCTTCATCCTTCAGACCGACCTCACCGACGCCACCCTCTGCAACGTCCGCTTCATCCGGGCCGATCTCAGCAATTCCAACCTGACCGGCGCGACCCTGGAGGGCGCCGACCTTACCGAGGCCAACCTCAGCGGCGCCATTCTCCACGGCACCGTGATGTCGAAGGCCTGCCTGATGCACACCAACCTGCGCGACGCCGATCTGATCGGCGCGATTCTCGATTCGGTCGACCTCTCGTCCGCGGATCTCACCAACGCCCAGCTGGCCAAGCGGCTGGACGAGATGGAGCTGCCGCTGCGCGAGATTCTGGAGGCTCACAATCTCTGGATCAACAGCTCGGGCCACGAGGGCAGGCGCGCCAACCTCTCGAAACACAATCTCAGCAATCAGGATTTCTCGGGTTTCAATCTCTCGGCCGCCAATCTCAGCTATACCATCCTCAAGGGCGTCACCTTCACCAAGGCCAGCCTCGTGATGGCCGATCTCTCGTTTGCCGACATGCGCGATGTCAATCTCAGCTATGCCGACCTCCGGGGCGCCAACCTGACCCGGGCCACCCTCAACGGCGCGAGGCTGGTCAGCGCGCGGCTGGGGCCGGTCGAGATTTCGGGCTCGACCACGGTTTCCCACTGGACCGCCAACCTCGAAAGCGCGCGGCTGGCCCGCTGTGCCCTGGGCGGCGCCGATCTCAGGCTCGCGCGCCTGACCCGGGCCGATTTTCTGCATGCCGATCTCCGCGAAACCGATCTGCGCAAGGCCGTGCTCAACGAGGCCAACCTGACCCATGCCGACATGCGCGGCGCCAAACTCGAGGGCGCGGATCTCCGCGCCGTCGTCGGCTACGACGCCGGATAACGCCGCAATGTCCGAGACCGATGACGACAAGACGGCGAAACGGAGCCCGGCGCCCGACCAGGAGGCCGAGGCTGATCAGGCGTTCGGCCTGCGCCGGCTGACCCAGCAGGAACTCGACGAGGTCTGCAAGCGCCACGCCCGCTTTCTCAGCTGCCTGACCGGCGGGGCCCGGGCCAATCTCAGCCTCTGCGATCTGACCTATCTCGACCTCGCCGGCCGCGATCTGACCAACGCCGAGCTGAATGGCGCCCGGCTGTTCCGCACCCGGCTGCGCGGGGTCAAGCTGTCCTGCGCCAGCCTGTTTGCCGCCGATCTCCGGGAAACCGACATGGTCGGGGCCAATCTCTGCCGGGCCGATCTCCGCGGCGCCTGCCTGCGCGGCGCCGATCTCAGCGAGGCGCAGATCATCGACGCCGATCTCCGCGATGGCCTGATGATGAAGCCGGGCCGCCATGGCGCCCTCAAGACCGTGACCTACGACAAGCAGGCCACCGACGGCTCGCTGGCCCGCCTGACCGCCGCCGACCTCAGCTTTTCCAAAATCTCGAACGCCTTCATCGTTCAGACCGACCTCACCGACACGGTCTTGCGCAACGTCAAGCTGATGCGCGCCGATCTCTCCCATTCCAACCTGACCGGGGCCAACCTCGAGGGCGCCGACCTCACCGAAACCATCTTCACCGGCGCGATCTTCCGGGGCGCGATCCTGACCGCCGCCATCCTCAACAAGACCCGCCTCGACAGCGCCGACCTCTCGGGCGCGATGTTCGATTTCGGCAGCCTCGCCACCGCCGATACCAGCGGCACCCGGCTGCCGCGCCGCCTGGAGTCGCTCGAGCGGGAACTCGGCCAGATTCTGTCGGCCCATCTGGCCTGGATCGACACCGCCGGCAAGAGCGGCCGCCGCGCCGACCTCTCCTCGGTGGATCTGACCGGCCAGGATCTGTCGGGGACCAACCTCGCCGCGGCCGAACTCGAGGGCGCGATCCTCAAGGGCGCCGATCTCAGCGGCTGCATCCTGACCATGGCCCGGCTGCCCTTCGCGGATCTGCGCGAGGCGCGGCTGGTCGGCGCCGATCTCCGTGGCACCAACCTGATGCGCGCCACCCTCAGCCACGCCGACCTCAGCCAGTGCCGCGGCGGCCCGGTGCCGCTGATGGGTGCCACCGTGCACCAGTGGCCGACCAGCCTCGAGCACGCCCGGCTGGTCGGCGTCACCATCGCCGGCAGCAGCTTTGTCCAGGCCCTGGTGGTCAAGGCCAATTTCGCTCAGGCCAAGCTCAGCGACCTGGATCTCAGCGGCGCCGATCTCCGCGATGCCGACTTCACCGGCGCGGTGCTGACCCGGGTCAAGGTCGATGGCGCGGATCTGCGGGGCGTCCGGGGCCTCGGCGGCAACGACTGAGACGGCCTCCCGCCGCGGCGCCGGAGCCATCGCCCGCACAGCCCGCTTCCCCCGCCGGCGCGATGGCGCTAGTGTTATCCTGCGGGCCAGCGAGGACACGGATCATGCCGATTGCCAACGATCAATGGCTAAGATAGGTATTGTCAATAGTCCGCGGGATTTTTCGACAGGTAAGGCGGCGTTAACATTATGCGGATCAAGACAATGCTCCCCAGCATCCACCCCGCGGGCCGGCCGTTCATCGGCCTGTTCGCCCTTGGCGCCCTCGGCTTGATCGTGGCGTTCGGCGGCGCCGGCGCCGCGCTCGGCGCCCTCCTGCTGGCTTGGTGCGTCTATTTCTTCCGGGATCCCGTGCGCGTCACACCGAGCCGCCCGGGGCTGGTGGTCAGCCCCGCCGATGGCCGGGTGGTCGCGGTCGCGACCGTGGTCCCGGACCCCGATCTCGGGCTCGGAGTCGAGCCGCGGCAGCGAATCAGTATCTTTCTTGACGTCTTCGATGTCCATGTCAACCGGGTGCCGCTTGACGGCCTTGTGGTTCACCGCCACTACCGGCCGGGAACCTTCGTCAACGCCTCGCTGGACAAGGCCAGCGTCGACAATGAACGGGCGGCGATCGCCCTCGAGATCACCGGCGGTCACCCCTTTGCCGGCCAGCGCATCGGCGTGGTCCAGATCGCCGGCCTGATCGCGCGCCGCATCATCTGCGGCGCCGGCCCCGGCGACCGCTTCCGCGCCGGCGAGCGCTATGGCCTGATCCGCTTCGGCAGCCGGACCGATGTCTATCTGCCGCCGGGGCTGGCGCCGCTGGTGGCGGTCGGGCAACGGATGATCGGCGGCGAGACGGTTCTGGCCGACTGTCTTTCCGATGAACCACCACGACAGGGCGAGGCGCGATAGACGGGATGAAGACCAGCGATCACCACCTGACGGCCGAGAAGCTCAAGAACATCCCCATTGCCCGGCTGGTGCCCAACATCCTGACGATGTTGGCCCTCTGTTCGGGGCTGACGGCGATGCGGTTCGCCTTCGCCGGGGACTGGCCGCATGCGGCGCTGGCGATCGTGGTTGCCAGTGTCTTCGACATCCTCGACGGCCGGGTCGCCCGCCTGCTCGGCCTGACCAGCAAATTCGGCGCCGAACTCGACAGCCTAGCCGATCTCACCAATTTCGGCGTCGTGCCGGCGCTGGTGCTCTATTTGTGGGCCTTGCAGGGGACCAGTCTCGGCTGGATCGCGGTGCTGGTCTATGCCGTCTGCACCGCCACCCGCCTCGCCCGCTTCAACACCATGCTCGAGGACCACACCGCCCCGGCCTGGGCCAAATGCTACTTCACCGGCGTGCCCTCTCCCGCCGGGGCCGGCATCGCGCTGCTGCCGCTGTTCGTGGTGCTGGAATTCGGCCCCGATTATCAGCTGCCCCAGGTCATGCTCTCGCTCTGGCTGATCCTGGCCGGCCTGTTGATGGTGACGCGGATGCCGACGCTGTCGATGAAGGGACGCAAGATCTCCCATGTCTGGGTGGCACCGATCATGGCGGCGGCCTGCCTCCTGGTCGCGGCGCTGATCACCGACCCCTTCCTGGCGCTCTCGGTGCTGGCGGTCGGCTATATCGTCTGCCTGCCCTATGGCTGGATCTGCTACCGGCGGCAGGAGCGCCAGGAGCAGCAGCAGAGCCAGCCCTGACCCGACGCTACAGCAGCCAGATGTGGGCCAGGGTCCGCACGGCGATGCCGATGCAGGCGCCCAGCACCGCCGGTTTCCAGACCGCGGCCACCCGCCGGCCGGCCGAAATCAGCACCGCCACCCCGGGCAGGTCCATCGGGTGAACCAGGAAGCCGGCGCTGTGGTTGAGCAGGTCGACGGTGATCTGGCCCTGGCGCAACAGGGTATCCATTACCCCCATCATCGCGGTGCCGCCGGCCAGATACTTGGTGAAGGCGGGCAGCACGATCTCGCCGCCGATGCCGGCGCGACCCAGCAGCGGCCCAAGCAGCCAGGTCAGGCCTTCGACGGCGCCGGCCCGCTGCAGGCCGATCACCGCAACCAGCGACAAAATCAGCAGCGGAATCGCGCCGATGGTGATCCGGAACGCCTCGGCGCCGGCGCGGTTGATGATGTCGAGCACGCCCCTGCCGCCCTCGGCCTCGGCGTGGTGCGGCCGGTCATCGACCAGATGCTCCTCGGCCGGGAGCGCGCGACCGAAGCCGTAATAGGTCACCGCCGCCGCCACCAGACCGCCGATCACCGAACAGATCAGCAGCGGCCCCAGCCGCAGCCCGAGCGCGCCCAGGGGAAAGGCCGAATTGGCCTGGGCCAACGCCAGCACCATGGCCAGAGTCGCGGCAAGGTGGCGGTCGGAAGTGCCGCGCTGCTCCATGATCGCCAGCGTCGCCACCGGGGCCGCGAAATTGACCAGCGTGATCTGCAGCGCCGCACACACCCCGAGGCCGGTGAGGCCAAGCGGACGCAGCAACGGCGCCAACCGGGCGACCAGCCAGTCCAGCACACCGCGCGCTTCGAGCAGGCGCATGATCGAGAGCATCACGACCATCACCGGCAGCAGCACGAAGAGACAGAGGTCCATCGCCGAGCGGCCGGCGGGCAGGATGACATCGCTGAGCAAATTCATGGCAATGCAGCCCGTTATATACCCGCTCCCGCTGATGGCCCCGCGTCAGCGGAACGCCGCGCCTACTCCTTCGGCCGCATGTCGATGCAGCGCACCGCCTTGCCGACCGAGCGCTCGATCGAGCCGACCGCGACCAGCCGCACCGTGGCGCTGATGCCGATCATGCCCTTGATGTGGTGGGTCAGTTCGCGGGCGCAGGCGCTCCGGGCCTTCTCGTCGGCGCCGGCGGCAAACTCGGGGCGGGGCTCGACCACGACCTCCAGGCTGTCGAGATGGCCCTTCCGGTGCAGTTCCAGGAGATAGTGGGCCGACAACCGGGAATCGGCGAGCAGCAGTTCCTCGATCTGGGACGGGAAGACGTTGACACCGCGGATGATCATCATGTCGTCGCTGCGGCCGGTGATCTTCTCCATCCGCCGCATCGAGCGGGCGGTGCCGGGCAGCAGCCGGGTCAGATCGCGGGTGCGGTAGCGGATGGCCGGAAAGGCTTCCTTGGTCAGGGTGGTGAAGACCAACTCGCCATACTCGCCGTCGGGCAGCACCTCGCCGGTCACCGGGTCGACGATCTCGGGATAAAAGTGATCCTCCCAGATATGCAAACCGTCCTTGGTCTCGGCGCACTCGTTGGCGACGCCGGGGCCAATCACCTCCGACAGGCCATAGATATCGATCGCCTGCATGTCGAAGGTGCGCTCGATCTCGTGGCGCATCGCCTCGGTCCAGGGCTCGGCGCCGTGGATGCCGATGCGCAACGAGCACGAGCGGGGATCGATGCCCTGACGGCGGAACTCGTCACCCAGCGCCAGCATGTAGGAGGGCGTGACCATGATGATGTCGGGCTTGAAGTCCTGGATCAGCCGCACCTGGCGCTCGGTCTGGCCGCCCGAGAGCGGAATCACGGTGCAGCCCAGCCGCTCGGCACCGTAGTGGGCGCCAAGACCGCCGGTGAAGAGGCCGTAGCCATAGGCAACATGGACGATGTCGCCCTTTTTGCCGCCCGAGGCCCGGATGCAGCGGGCGATCAGGTCGGCCCAGGTATCGATGTCGCGCTGGGTATAGCCGACCACGGTCGGCTTGCCGGTGGTGCCGCTGGAGGCATGGATGCGCACCACCTGCTCGCGCGGCACCGCGAACATGCCGAAGGGATAATTCTCGCGAAGATCGCTCTTGGTCGTGAAAGGAAAGCGCGCGAGATCGTCCAGGGTTCGCAGATCTTCGGGGTGGACCGCCGCCTCTTCAAATCTTTTGCGATAGTGCGGCACGTTGTCGTAGGCGTGCCGCAGCGACCAGCGCAGGCGGGTCAACTGCAGGGCGGCGATCTCGTCGCGGCTGGCGGTTTCGATCGGTTCCAGATCATGTCTCGTTTGCGCTACCACGGTCACGCCACACCCCATCAACGGCAAAAACGCTGGTTCAACCGCCGTTTATGCCAGCCCGGCCCCGATCGGGCAACGGGATTTCGCGCCGGGCGCGCCATGGGCAGAAATTGCCCCGGGGCGGCCCGCAACCGGGCAAAAAACGCCGCCGCCCGCAGCAGGACGTCAAAGATATCCCCGCTATGACAAGGGCTTGCCCGCTCCCGGCTCCTGGCGCGCCGCTTGCTGATGGCCGGACCAGGAACCATCACCGGCCTGTCACCCCCATCCGCCAGGGAGAGACTTCATGAGTTATTCGTCCGGCATCGCGGGAGGGCCAACCCTCTCGGATCGTCTCAGATACCGACAAGAGCAAACCAGCCGCCAGGGACCGGCCGACAGCGCCTCGGCCGCGGGCTGGCCCGGCATCGGCCAGGCGCCCGGCCAGCCGCCGCCGACATCGCCGATGGCGAGCAGCGGCAGCACCCCTCAGAGCACAGCGCCGGCCACGGCGGCACCAGCCGCCGGCATCCCGGCCGTCAGCAGCGAAATCTCCAGTCTGTTCCTGCAATTCCAGCAGATGCTCAGCCAGTTCGAACCGAGCGGCGAGGCCGCGGCCACGGCCGAGCCGTCGTCCAGCACATCGGCCGAGGCATCGACCACCACCGCGAGCAGCGATTCGGCGCCGCCCGCCGATGCCGCCCGCCCGCCGCGCCATCGCCACCACCGCCAGGGCCAGGGCGTGACCGCCGCCGCCGGTTCGGCATCAGACCCGGCGGCAACCTCCGACCCGCTGGCCCGGCTGTTCAGCACTGCCGGGGACGGCGCGGCCACGGCCAGCAGCCTGTTCTCCCAACTCGCCGCCGACAGCGGCGGCACCGGCGGCGGCCCGTCCGATGCCCAGACGGCGCTGAGGCAACTGCTCCAGGTGCAGGGTGCGGCGGGATTGCAGGCGCTCTCGGGCGGCCTGCCGGCCACGGGTCCGCGGCCGCCGCTTCCGGCGGGCCGGCTGAGCGGTGCCAGTCTCCTGCTCTCGGCCCAGCAGATGGGTCAGGCGGCCTGAGTCCGATCGATCGCCAACGGGGGCGCGCAGAAAGCGGCCCCTCGCGCGCCGGCCCCGGGCCAGTCCCGACGTCGGCCGGAGCAGCCCTCAGCGCCTGAGCGAGCCGTTCATCAGCATGGCGTTGGTCTGGCCGTCGAAGGGATTGGGCGGGGGCGGCAGCGGCAGCGCCGCCATCAGGGACTGGCCGACATACCCGCTGATCACGCCGATGCCGCAGCCATAGATCGCCTCGTGCAGCAGCGCGAAGGTGGTCATGGTGGTCAACGCCACCGTCACCGGTTTCAGCACACCGACCGCGGCGGCGGCCGAAAACAGCACGCCGCTGATCGTGCAGTCCATCACGATCTGCTCGGTGGTCAGCGGCGGCACCTGAACGCTCTGGGCCGCCTGTTTCTGCCCCGCGACGGCCGGTCCGCCCGCCACCGCCAGCACCATCACCATCGCACAGACCGCGATCACGAGCCGTTTCATCGCTTCAAGCCTCACCGGAGAAAAACGCCGGGGCGCGTTCCGGCGCGCCCCCGACACTATCCAGCATAGCGGATTTCGGGCGCCGAGTGTAGTCCCAGCCGCACCGACGAAAAAGGGGCCTCCCGCGAGGAAGGCCCCTTGATCAGTCCGGAGTTCCCGAGTCGGGATCAGCCGACCTTGAGCACGATCTGCGCCCGGCGGTTGGACGGCTCGCGCACGCCCTCGGCGGTCGGAACCAGCAACTCGCTCTCACCCTTGCCGATGGTGCGGATCAGGGCCGGGTTGACGCCCCGCAGTACCAGTTCCTGCTTCACGGCGGCGGCGCGATTCTCGGAGAGCTTCAGGTTGTAGCCCGGCGAGCCCGAGGTGTCGGTGTGGCCGGTGACGAGGATGGTGATCGGCTTGGTGATGCCGGCCGCGGTCGCCGCGTCGCTGATGATCTTGCGGGCTTCCTTGGTGATATCGGTCTTGTTCCAGTCGAAGAACACCAGATAGTCGGCCGCCACCGCCGGCGACGCCTTGACCGGCTCGACCATCGGCGCCGCGGCGCCAAAGGTCCAGCGCAGGCCGGCCATCACGGTGTGGTTGCCATTGGCCACCCGTGCAGTCAGGCCGGTGCCACTGAACTTGGCATCGGTGGTGGCGAAATAGCGGTAGTCGGTGGTCAGGCTGAGGTTATCGTTGATGGCGTAGGAGACGCCCGCGATGCCCTGATAGGCGAACTGGGTATCAGTGCCTTTGTAAATGGTCGTGCTGTTGCCGGTCAGCTTGGCGTCGACGATGCCGAGGCCGATGCCGGCACCGACATAGGGGGTGAAGGCGGTGCCGGTGTTGATGTCATAGAGGCCATTAACCATCAGGCCCCAGGTCGTGGTGCTGCCGCCCGGCCGGGCCACGGTGTTGTTCTTGAGGCCGTTGACGTTGTTGCTGCGCACGCTGGCTTCAAATTCGGTGCGGAACCCGTTGCCGTAGCCATAACCCAGGCTCAGCGCCCCGGCGGGGCCGGTGTCGAACCGGACGGTGTCGGAGGCACCGACACTGGGCTTCATTTTGGCATCGGCAGCGAAATTGGCGCCCGCGGCGCCGCCGACGTAAAGACCATTGGTGCCGGCCTGAGCGGCCAGCGGCAAGGACACGGCCAGGGCTGTGCCGATCAGCAGATGCCGAAACTTCATGGATGCGTACTCCTCGTTGCCGACGGCCGTCGTGACGACACGGTCAGGGCCTGATTTCTATCCATGAAGCTAGGGGGCCGGACCGAGGAGCGCAACCAGCCATAACGGCTTGAGTCCGGCATTTCCCGAAGCTATTGCATTTTTGCCGCGCCGGTGCCCGCGGCCCGGCCAGCCCGGCCGGCGGCGGAACAGGGTGGCCGGCGGGCAAGGTGCAACGCCAGATCGTCGGCCAGAATCTTGCGCACGTCGGCATCGCTGAGCGCCGGGGCCTGGACCGCGAGCGGCACCATCAGGGCGCAATAACCGGTTTCGCCGATCATCGCCGCCCGGCGGCTGACCTGATTGGCCAGCTCGGTGCGGAAGCTGTCGAATTGCTGGGTCGCGCCGCGCCCGCCGGCATGGCGGAGGTGATCCATCACCTGCCGCTCCGCCGCCGAGATCATCGAGCGGTGCCGCCGGGTGAACTCATGGTAGGCGCCGAAGGGATTCTCGGCCGGATAGGCGGTCCGGCACTTGAGACCGATCACCATCAGTTCGGTGTGCAGTTCCAGCACCTGATCGGCTTCGAATTCGGCCTGGGAATAACAGGCCTCGCCGCCGCCGCCGGTCGACCGGGCCGGCTTGTTCCGGGCCGCCTGCGCCGGAGCGGCGGCGGCGAACACGAGGCAGAGGGCGAACAGCCCGACAGCAGGCCAGCGGGGAATGAGCATGAGGGCTTCCAGACATCAATGAAGGGGAAAAAGGGAAAACGTCAGCGGCCGAACAGCTTGCCGGGATCGACCGGCACCGGCAAGCCCTTGGGCAGGGCCTTGCCTTTGAGAAGATCGTTCACCGCCTTGCCGGCGGCACCCTTGGCCAGCGCCTCCAGATCGGGGCGGAAGGAGAGCCCGTCCCACGGCCCTTCGACGATCACCGGCACCGTGATGCCGCCGAGGTCCTTGGCGCCGCCCTGGCCTTCGAGACTCGCAACCAGCTTGGGCTCGACCCGGTAATTGGCGGTGCGCCGGGCGAGATCGACGCTGCCGGCGCCGCCGACCCGCAGCAACGGCGATTTCAGGGCCAGATCGGGATTGCTGACCACCCCCTTGCTGATGGAAAACGTCCCCGACAGCTCGGCGAAATCGGTCTTCTGGGTGCCCCCGGTGTCGGTGAAGGCGCTGGTGAGGTTGCGGGCCATGGCCGCAAGGTTGATGCCGCGAATCGCGCCGTTGAGGAAGCTGACGCTGCCCTTGCCGGCCAGCGAGGCGACGATCTGGCGCTGGTTGGCGCCGCGACCATTCACCTGCAACTCGGCATTCCCCGCGCCCTCCAACCGCTCGAAGCCGAAGGCGGCGAGGAACGACTCGGCGCGCAGCCCCTTGAGAGAGAGAACCGCGGTCAGCCCGGGGGCCGGCTGGCTGCCGTCGAGGGTCACCTTGCCCTTGGCCTTGCCCTGGTAGAGCGCCAGCTCCGAAAGATCGGCGGTCAGGCGGCCGTCGCGCACCGAAAGTGCGAGCACGCTGCGCCCGACCTCGAAGCGACGCAGCCGGATCGCGGCCACGGTGAGAGAGACCTCGGCGTCGAAAGCCTTCAGCGCCGAGGCGTCGATCGTCTCCTCGCTCCAGCCCGGGCGGCTGTCGCCGGCCTTGCCGCCGCCGGCGGGCCGGGAATCGGCCGCGGCGCCCCGGCCCTCGGGCGCGAGATAGGGGGCAAGGTCAAGGGTTTCGAGATCGAGTCGGCCCCGCAGCGCCGGTCGCGCCCCTCCGGTGACCACCGACAGTTCGCCCACCGCCTTGACCGCGTCGAGACCGATCACGGCCTGAGTCAGGGCAATCTTGCCGCCGCCCGCGGCCAGCCTGGCCTTCAGCGACAACGGCCCGAGACCGCTGCCGGCAAAGGCCAGCGGCTTGCCGCCGGCCCAGCCCGCCAGCGCCCGCGCCGAGGATGCGGTCAACTCCAGCGCACCCGCAGTGCCGCCGGCGCCGGCCAGCTCGCCGGTGAAGGCCAGCGTCACCGGTGCGGCACTGACGCTGATCCCGGCGGCGCTGCCCCGGCCCTCGATCAGCGCCCGCGGCTTGGCCACCGTCAGATCGAGGGTGACCGCCTGACCGTGCCAAGTCAGCCCGCCCCTGGCCACCAACGGCTCATCCAGGCTCTTGAGGTCGAGCGTGAGATTGATCGCCTCGGCGGTCTCGGCGCTGCCGCCCTTGTCGTCGAGATAGGCCAGCTTGCCGCCGACGATGCGGACATCGCCCAACCGGACATCGGCCAGCAGCGGCTTGGCCGCCTGATCGCCGGCCCCGGGCATGGTTTCGGGCTTGGCGCCGGCCGGCCTCGCCGGAGTCGGAGTCGGAGTCGGAGCCGGAGCCGGAGCCGGAGCCGGAGCCGCGGCGGCGGTTTCGCCGAACACCCAATTGCCGCGGCCGCTGCGGTCGACCTCGAGATTGATCACCGGTTCGCGCAGCACGAAGCTTTCGATCTCGACCTGCCCCGAGACCAGCGGCCACAGCTTCAGCCGGACATCGAGGCTGCCGACCCGCATCATCTCGCGCAGCCGGGCGCCGGGCGGATTGGTCAGCGCCACACCGGCGACCTGGACGCCGAGCGCGGGCAGCACCGAAACCGACATCTTGCCGTCGATGATCAGATCGCGACCGGTGGCCGCCTTGACCCGGGCCACCAGTTCGGCCTTGATTCGCGCCGCCGGAACCAGGGCCGGCGCCAGCATCACGGCCAGCACCAGACCGGTGACGACGAACCCAAGAACGATCATGATTTTTTTCATGGACCGGCTCTCCGACCAGACAGGCGCAATAATCAGCCCGGCGAGGCTAGACGACTTTCCGCGAGACCGCAATCGACGCCGACGAATGGCCGCAATTCCTTAAGAAAATTAACGCCTCCGCACCCCTTTGCCGGCCCCGGGGCGCGGCTCCAGGCGCGGTGAAACCGGGACCCTGCAAGCTAACTGGCTGTGATCAATCGAACACAGCTGCCAGAACGGTACCGGGGGTGCGACATTTTGTCTTGCCTTCCCGGGCCAATCTGTTAACGTTGGCTTAACGAACAGAGAGCGACAGGAGATTCCCATGCCCCTCTTCGAACAGTCCGATGACGCCGTCCGCGCCGAAGTGTATCGCCGGGCCGTCCGTGCCCGCCGCAACGGCACCGTGTCCTGGCAGGAGTGCCTCAATGGCGCGTCCGACACCGTGCTGGTGGAGATGGACATCTGGTTGATGGCCCCGGGCGCCGCACAGTAAGCTCGGTCGGCACCGGCCACGCCGGTTCGAGAAATCTTTGAACGGGGGCGGAAGCACACCAGCGCTTCCGCCCCCGTTCCGTTCGCCGCCTTGCGCCCTCCCGCCCGTGCGGCCTATAAGGGCGGCCAGCGGGGGAGATCTTTCGAAAGGGCGGCGGACCATGATCGTGGTTACCGGCGGGGCCGGCTTCATCGGCTCCAATCTGGTCGCCGGACTGGAGCGGCGGGGCGAGACCGCGATCGCGGTTTGCGACCGTTTCGGCAGCGACGACAAATGGCGCAACCTCTCCAAGCGCGAACTTTGCGCCCTGGTGCCGCCCGAGCGCCTGTTTGAGTTCCTCGACACCAACGCCGGCCAGATCGAGATCGTCTATCATCTCGGCGCCATCTCGGCGACCACCGAGCGCGACGTCGACCTGATCATCGAGAACAACTTCAATCTCTCGGTCGCGCTCTGGCATTGGTGCGCCAAGCGGTTCGTCCGGCTGGTCTATGCCTCCTCGGCCGCGACCTATGGTGACGGCGCCCGGGGGTTTGACGATGACGACAGCCTCGAGGCTCTGGCCGAATTGCGGCCGCTCAACCCCTACGGCTGGAGCAAGCACGCCTTCGACCGCTTCGTCGCCCGGGCCGTGGCCAGCGGTGCCCGCACGCCGCCGCAGTGGGCCGGTCTCAAGTTCTTCAACGTCTATGGCCCCAACGAGTATCACAAGGGCGACATGGCCTCGGTGATCTCGAAGCTGCATCCCCGGATCGTCGCCGGCGAACCGGCGCGGCTGTTCCGGTCCCATCGCCCGGAGGTCGGGGATGGCGGCCAGAGTCGGGACTTCATCTGGGTTGGCGACTGCGTCTCGGTGATGCTGTGGCTGGGCGACGCCCCCGGCGTCTCCGGCCTCTTCAACGTCGGCACCGGCGTTGCCCGCAGCTTCAAGGATCTGGCGCTGGCCACCTTCGCCGCCGCCGGCCTGCCTCCGGCGCTGGAGTATTTCGACATGCCCGAGGGCCTGCGCGACCGCTACCAGTATTTCACCCAGGCCCGGATGGAGCGCCTGCGCGCCGCCGGCTATTTCCCGCTCTTCACCACCCTCGAAGAGGGCGTGAAGACCTACGTCCAGGATTACCTCGGCGCCGCCGACCCCTACCGCTGATCCCTCCCGCCAAGGCTGCTCTCCCATGCTCTACGCCCTGCCCTTCCCCGGCATCGACCCGGTGGCGATCGCGTTCGGCCCGCTGGTGATTCGCTGGTACGCCCTGGCCTATCTGGCCGGGCTGGTACTGGGCATCCGCTATGCCATGGCGCTGGCCAGGCGCAATCCCGGGCCGCCCCAGCCGGCCGATTACGACGATTTCCTGGTCTGGGCGGTGCTGGGGGTGGTGCTGGGCGGGCGCACCGGCTACGTCCTTTTCTACCAGTTCGACCTCTATCTCGGCGACCCCTTGGAAATCTTCCGGGTCTGGCACGGCGGCATGTCGTTCCACGGCGGCTTCATCGGCGTGATCGTGGCGGTGGTTCTCTTTTCCCGGGCGCGGGGCTTTTCCTGGCTGGCCTTTGGCGATCTCTTGTCGTGCTGCGCCCCGATCGGTCTTTTTTTCGGCCGCCTTGCCAACTTCGTCAACGGCGAGCTTTACGGCCGGGTCACCGATGTGCCCTGGGCCATGGTGTTTCCCCGCGGCGGGCCGTTTCCGCGCCATCCGAGCCAGCTCTATGAGGCGGGCCTCGAGGGGCTGCTGCTCGGTCTGGCGCTCCATCTGCTCTGGCGCCTGCCCGGCGTGCGCGGGCGGCCGGGAACGCTGGTCGGCGCCTTCTTCATCGGCTACGGCCTCGCGCGCTCGCTGGTCGAACTGTTCCGCGAGCCCGACGCCCAGCTCGGCTTTCTGATCGGTGGCTTCACCATGGGCCAGTTGCTGTCGCTGCCGATGATCCTGATCGGCCTCGGCCTGGTCCTCTACGCCCGCCGCCCGGCCAAGACTGCGCCGTGACCGCGCTGCTCAGGCACCTCGCCCGCCGCATCCGGCTGGAGGGGCCGCTGACCGTCGCCGATTTCATGGCCGAGGCGCTCGGCAACCCCAGGCACGGCTACTACATCACTGCCGACCGCTTCGGCGCCGCCGGCGACTTCATCACCGCGCCGGAAATCAGCCAGATGTTCGGCGAGCTGATCGGCCTCTGGTGCGCCGATTGCTGGGACCGCCTCGGCCGCCCGGCCGAGGTGACGCTGGTCGAACTGGGCCCCGGCCGGGGCACCCTGATGGCCGACGCCCTCCGCGCGATGTCCGGCGTGCTGCCGGCCTTTGCCGATGCGGTGCGGCTCCATCTGGTCGAGACCAGCCCGCTGCTGCGGCGGCGCCAGGACGAGGCGCTGGCCCGCTGGACTCCGGTCTGGCACGACAGCCTCTCTGAAATCGCCGAAGGGCCGCCGCTGCTGCTGGTGGCCAACGAGTTCTTCGACGCCCTGCCGGTGCGCCAGTTCCAGCTGACCCCGGAGGGCTGGGCCGAGCGGATGATCGACCTCGCGCCCGATGGCCTGTCACTGCGCTTCGTGCTCGGCAGCCCCGGCGGCCTGACCACCCTGATCATCCCGCCCCGCCTCCGCGCCGGCGGCCTCGCCGTCGGCACCGTGATCGACCTCGCGCCCGCCGGGCAGGCGGTGGCCCGCGAACTCGGCCGGCGGCTGGCGGCCGGCGGCGGCGCGGCGCTGATCGTCGATTACGGCCACACCGCGCCGGTGCCGACCGACACCCTCCAGGCGCTGCGCCGCCACCGGCCGGTACCGGTGCTGGCGGACCCCGGCGAGGCCGACCTCACCACCCACGTCGATTTCACCGCCCTGGCCGAGGCCGCGCGCGGCGCCGGCGCCCGCGCCTTCGTCCCGGTGACCCAGGCCGCCCTGCTCCGCGCCCTCGGCATCGACACCCGCGCCGCCACCCTCCGCCGTGCCGCCGGCCCCGATCAGGCCCGCGAGATCGACGCCGCCCTCGAACGCCTGACCGCCGGGGGCGCCATGGGCCGTCTCTTCAAGGCCCTGGCCCTGACCGGACCGGACGGGCCGGTGCCGGCGGGCTTTTCATGAACCCGTTCCCGCTGATGAGGCGGGCCGGGGTCGGGGTCAGGCAGCGTGGCCGCCCATGCGGGACAAGGCCTCGGCCATCAGCGACAGATGCTGGGCATCCATCGGAAACTGGAGGCGGGTTCCCTTGTCCGACCGGCCGGCGGCCCGGGCCCGGATGGTGCGCGGGATGCCGTCGATGGCGAGGTCGATCAGGGTGCCGGCCGGCTGATCGATACGGGAATCGAGCCAGGCGCCGCCGATCGAGAGCTGTTTCACGAGGCTGTCCACCGTCCTGCCGGCAACGGTGACCCGGGCTTTCAGGTTGGCCTCCAGCCGCTCGAAGTGGTTGCGATCACCCGCACCCTTGACCGCGGTCAAAAAGTCTCCAACCTCGACGTTCAGCTTCTCGGTCTGGCCCGACATCGAACTGGAGGCGGTGTGGACCTGGTCGGACGCCGCATTGATCGAGTTCGTCGAGGCCCGGACCGTCGCCATGCTGGCGTCGACCCGCTCTGCGCTCGCTGAGACAAACGTATTTGCTCAGGTCCCG
>SESF01026242.1_pt1 | contig 23890 bp, 17 predicted proteins | sample 3171521 | NCBI WGS metagenome assembly SESF01 (sample SAMN10866945, study PRJNA518727) | freshwater metagenome | biome: subpolar coniferous forest; feature: holomictic lake; material: water; isolation source: holomictic Lake 227, 6 m and 8 m depth | place: Canada: near Kenora, Ontario | collected...
ATTTTGGTATAGCGTAGGACTTGTTTTTCAGGAAGACTTGAAAGCAAAATACGATTCGACAGGTGAAGATGCCTTACTGGAGAAAATTGTACGGAAATACAAACAGGGCGATATAAAATAAAAAACGCAAAGTATAATCTATACTTTGCGTTTTTGTTTTTTGCTATTCGTGAAAATGTACTTGAAATTTCAACGGGTTTATAATCAAATTTCTACACGCTTAATTTTACTCTTGTAATCCGATTTCACAAAAAGTGGAACGGATTCTACTGTTACATTGCTGGTGTCTAATCCATACGATTTCACATCTGATACTCCTAGATGCTTGAAAATATTGTAGAGGTTCATGGTTACTTTCTCTCTGAATTTAAAGGAGTATTCGAAGTTATAAATCCTATGGATAATTATAAACCGGAAATCGCCCGGGATATTATTTTTCTTTAAAGATGGGTATTCGCTTGTTAGATCAAACTCTTTGTTAGCAACTAATTCTTCCACAATTTGCCTGAAATATAAGTTAATAAGCGGTTGAACACGAAATCCGAGTTTGAGATTCACCCTGAATAAGGTGTCGGGAATCAGCGCTTCAAAAGTGTATTCAAATGTGGTTGGTTCATCTACATGATCGATATGTAAAAGCCAGTAGTGATCTGCTCTTTTGGGTTGTTTGTTGATGATGGAATAGATAATTTTTCCTTCAATATCTGTTTTCTGATTTGCTTTGCTCAAATAAACTAAATTGGTAGAGTATTTCGAAATCGACTCATCTTTTTTCAAATCACTCAAAATATCAAAATAAGTGTTGATTTTCAAGAATTGCATATGATGATTTTTGATTTTACGTGCATTAAACCAAATCAACATAACGGTAGCAATTACTCCGGCAATGAGTATGGTTGCCCATCCACCGTGCAGGAATTTATACATATTGGCCGTAAAAAAAGATAATTCAATCGTTAGGAACACCGCCATAAATGGGATGATAAAAATAGGCTTTATTTTGGTCATTTTCAGGTAAAAGCCAAGTAGGAAGGTGGTCATCATCATAGTAATGGTGATGGATAAACCATAAGCAGCCTCCATATTGCTCGAATTCTGGAAAAATAGAATCATTATCACACAAAACACAAACAGAAAAGAATTTACAAATGGAATATATAACTGACCTTTTACGTGAGTAGGATATTTAATTTTTTGGCGAGGCCAAAAGTTCAAACTCATTGCTTCACTGAATATAGTGTAAGAACCACTGATTAACGCCTGACTTGCAATAATGGCAGCTGCTGTAGCCATTACAACGCCGAAAAACAAAAAACTTTCAGGCATAATTGTGTAGAACGGATTGGTTTCTGCCGGTAAGTTATTTAAATGTGTCAAAACCCAAGCACCTTGTCCTAAGTAATTCAAAATAAGCATGACTTTTACAAATACCCAACTGACACGAATATTCTTAATTCCACAGTGTCCCAAATCTGAATACAATGCTTCAGCTCCTGTAGTACAAAGGAAGACTGCACCCAGTATGAGGAACCAGTTTGGGTAGTTTATAAGTAGATGAATGGCATAATAAGGGTTGAAAGCTTTCAGAATAAGGGAATATTGGGTAATTTGCATAAATCCTAAAACCCCAAGCATAGTGAACCAGATTACCATAATCGGACCGAAAGAATTCCCGATTGCTTTAGTTCCAAATTGCTGAATAAAAAACAAAAGAGCAATAATAATAATACTGATTGGAACAACAGGGGTGTCTGGATTTATACCTTTAAGACCTTCAATAGCAGAAACGACTGTAATGGCAGGAGTAATAATTCCATCGGCAATCAAGGTACTGGCACCAATAATAGCCACAGCATAAAGCCATTTCTTTTTGTTTTTGCGTATCAATGCATAGAGTGCAAGTATTCCACCCTCACCGTTATTGTCAGCACGGAGCGTAATTAGAACATATTTTACTGTAGTTTGCAGTGTGAGTGTCCAGATGATACAGGAGATAGCCCCGATTATGTAATTGGCATCAATGTGTTTGTTAGCGCCAAGGATTGCTTTCATCACATAAAGTGGTGAAGTACCTATATCTCCGTAAACAATTCCTAAAGTGATAATTACACCAATCATACTGAATTTGCTGATATGGCTTTGTTTTTGAGCTGCTTCCATTAGTTTATTGTTTGGTTGAAATGAATTATCTAAAATCGCTGACAAAAGTACATAAAGATTTTATAAAGATTATCATTAGGACTTTATTTTTCTTTTATATTATTCAAAATGATTTCAAATTGATTAAAGTAATGTCATAAATATATCAATATAAAATAAATACTAATAAAATGCTGTTATTATATTAATGTATATATCAATATGTTTGAAAATTAACTAATTGTTATATTCCAACCATGGTTAATCGTAATTTTAATAAGTTTATGAAGGATTTTATAATCGAAAACAACCAAAAAAAAAATATTTGTCTCCATTATTTTCATGAATTTATCTTTTTTTTGCTGAAACTCTATTTTTTAGTTACTTTTGAACTTAGATTATTAAAAAATGACCAATTAGCAAGATGATGAACATAAATCAATTCAACAACATATTCTTTATTGGAGTGGCCGGTACCGGAATGAGTGCCATAGCCCAATACCTGCAAGGCATTGGTAAGAATGTAAGTGGTAGCGACCGCTATTTTATGCTTGATACAGTCAACGAAACCAAAGAAAAACTGGAAGCCGAAGGTATTCAGTGTTTTTTGCAAGACGGTAGCGGTATTACTGCCCAAACCGATCTTGTTGTTGTTTCCACCGCCATTGAAGATACGGTATTCGAAGTACAGAAAGCCAAACAACTCAACATTCCAATTCTGAGACGTTCAGAAGTGCTTGCACTAATTGCTGAAAGTAAAAAAACGATAGCTGTGGGTGGTACTTCGGGCAAAAGCACTACTTCGGCCATGATTTTTGACATTTTAGAATATGTTGGTCTTGAACCAAGTATCATTAGTGGTGCCGGACTCACAAGTATTATACGCGAAGGTAAAATAGGCAATGCCAAAGTGGGCAAAGGCGATTGGCTCGTAATTGAAGCCGACGAAAGTGATGGATCAATTGTTCAATATCACCCTGAAATAGGATTATTGCTAAACATCGATAAAGATCATCAGGAAATTGATGAATTGATGAAAATCTTCGGCACATTCAGAGATAACACCAAAGAAATATTTATCACCAATCGCTCAAATCGTTTAGCTGCCGAGCTTTCCAGTGATACTGATAATGATTTTGCGAATGATAAATCGACAAAAGCTGGTTTTACAGGAACTGATTTTGTGCAAAATGGGTTGGAAATTCAGTTCTCCGTAAACGGAACGACCATAAAAATGAATACAGTTGGCAAACACAATATGGAAAATGCATTGGCTGCCATTGCTGTTGTAAACCGACTGGGAGTCAGCTTCCAAACTTGTGCCGATGCGCTGATACATTACGAAGGCATTTACCGTCGGCATCAGATTATAGGTGAGAAAAATGGCGTGCTGTTGGTTGATGATTACGCTCATAATCCGGCCAAGTGTGCTGCTTCTATATCAGCCTGCCAGCCTATTGCTCCTAAAGTGATCGCCTGGTTTCAACCTCATGGCTACGGTCCTACCCGATTCCTGCGCAATGATTTTGTGGAAGAAATAGCTGCTGCACTTCGTCCACAGGATGAAATATGGATGAGCGAGATATTTTATGCCGGTGGTACGGCCGTGAAGGATATTTCGGCCAACGACCTGATTGAAGATATTAGAAAGTTGGGAAAGAATGCCTATTTTGTTGAAGACAGAAATCAATTGGTTGAAGCACTGAAGCCACATTTTGAAAAACCAACCGTATTACTTCTAATGGGTGCGCGCGATCCCGGATTGGAAACATTTGCGAAAGAAGTATTTGAGAAATTGTAATCTCACGCAAAGACGCTAAATCGCAAATTATTTTTCATCAAAACAAAGTAAAAACAGTGGATTTCAATTTAATGAAATCCACTGTTTTGTGTCTTAGCGACCTTGTGTGACATTCTTTCAAACCATTTTCTCAAAAGCTAACCAAAGTTTATCATCCTCCGGCACAGGTGCAGTTATTTTGATAAGTTGTTTGGAAACAGGATGAATAAATTCCACGTTACGTGCATGCAGACTAATGCCACCATTCGGATTGGAACGTGCAAAACCATACTTCAAGTCACCTTTAATCGGACAGCCCATTTTAGCCAGCTGACAACGTATCTGATGATGACGACCGGTTTCCAACCGTATTTCGAGCAGAAAATAGGTATCGGAATGTCCAATGAGTTTATAGCTTAATGCCGCAGCCTTCGCATTTGGAATCATTTTGTCGTGCGCTACCGATTTATTTTGCTTCTCGTTGCGAAGTAAGAAATGTTCCAATCTACCTTCCGGTTGAGCAGGTTTTTCCTTTACTATTGCCCAATATGTTTTCTTTACTTCCTGATTCTTGAACATTTCGTTCAGGCGGGTAAGAGCTTTGCTTGTTTTGGCAAACAGCACCACACCACTCACCGGACGGTCGAGCCGATGTGTCACCCCGCAGAAAACCTCTCCGGGCTTATTATATTTCTCTTTCAGATACTTTTTTATCGTTTCCGAAAGCGGTTCATCACCGGTTTTATCGCCCTGCACAATTTCTGAGCAGGTTTTATTAACGGCTATTATGTGGTTATCTTCGTATAGAACAGTCATTTGTAATCAGATGATTAGATAAGGTGATGATGTGGTGATGTGTTGATTATGTGAAATAGTGATTATAGCATTTTCATTATCTAATCATCACATTATCATATTATCACATCAACCCATTAATGAATCAACAATTCCCCGCTGACGCACAGCTTCATAAATCAATACACCTGCTGCTACCGACACATTCAATGAATCGATAGTTCCCAGCATTGGAATGCGCACCATTTCATCACAAAGTCGCAAGCGATCCGTTGAAACACCTTCATCTTCCGATCCCATGATAATTCCGATTGGTTCAGAAAGAACAGCTTCTGTATAGTTTTTTGTTGCTTTTTCGCTGGCTGCAACAAGTTTGATTCCCGAAGAAACTAAAAACTTCAATGCATTTCCAAGATTTTCCTCACGACAAACAGGTATTGAAAGTAGTGCTCCGGCTGATGTTTTTATAGCATCTGCATTTATTGAAGCTCCACCCTTGGTTGGAATAACTATGGCATCCACCCCGGCACATTCGCAGGTACGGGCAATGGCACCAAAATTGCGAACATCAGTCACACCATCCAATATTACGATAAAAGGCATACGACCTTCTTCATAAATTCCCGGAATAATGTCTTCAATGCGTTGATAAGCAACCGGTGAGATGAAAGCAATAGCTCCCTGATGGTTTTTTACGGTCAGTTTATTCAGTTTTTCCAGTGGAACATACTGAACAGGAACCTGCAAACCATTGAGTGCTGCAAACAATTCGCGCGACAATTCACTGGTCATATCCCGACGCATCAGAATTTTATCAATTTCTTTACCGGCCTGAATGGCTTCAATAACGGCACGAATACCAAAAATCATATCCTTCTCAGGACGTTGTTTGTTTTTGTAGTTTATCATTTTTATGTTGTAGTTTTTTCTTTAAGTTCCGAAATTATCATCTCGCGTTCAAACGAAAAAGTTTTATCTTTTTCATTCATAATTAAATAGATATGTAAAGTCTTTAGATAAAAGCTTTGTACAAAACTCTCATTTTCAGTCAGTTCAAGTGAATTAGCGGTTTCATAAGCCAACCTTGCCAACGTTTCAAGATAGGTTGAAGTGTATCCTTTTTGCCGGATTAAATCAATGAATCGTTCAAGTGGCATTACAGCCAACTCATCCAGTTTGAAATCAAGCAGTTCTTTATAGGTTTTATCTGCCAAACGAATTGCATCTTCGGGAAAACCTTTATCCCTGAATCCAAACATAGCCGCAATAACGCGACTCAGTTTTTCAAGATACTTCAATAAATAATCTTCTTTTGGCACAAAATTTCAGTTTTCAGTAAAAAGTAAGCGGTTATCAATAAGAAAGTTACAAATTTTATTACTTATTCAATACGTTCTGCAAAGGTAGCTAATTTATTGTATTTCATTGCAATGCATCGATAGAAATCGTCTAAACTATTAATTTCCAACCGTATGTATAAATATACATTCATTTTGACTTATTCTAAATTAGTTGCATTATCTTTGTCGCAAAATTATATCAGATAAATCTGATTTTCCAATCGTAAATCAGCAATCTAAAATCGTAAATAAATAGGTGTTTCAATCGCATATAGGTGAGTTTGCCGCATTAGGCGTTTCAGTGTGCTGGACCATGAGCGCACTTTTTTTTGAAAAAGCAGGTCATAAAATCGGCTCATTATCAGTCAATTTCATTCGATTACTTTTTGCAATCGGATTTTTGGGAATAACCACTTTTGTCAGCAGAGGCATCTTCTTTCCCACTGATGCAACGAGTTATCAGTGGTTCTGGTTGGGACTTTCGGGATTTATCGGTTTCTTTTTGGGTGATTTGCTCTTGTTTCAATCCTATATGGTTATTGGGTCGAGAACGGCTACCCTGGTCATGAGCCTTGCACCCATGCTTACAGCTGTAATCGGTTGGTTTTTTCTCGATGAAATTCTTTCTGCCCGAAATATTCTGGCTATAATTATCAGTGTAAGCGGAATAATAATTGCAATCTCAAACCGAAAAATGAAACTGAATATTCCTTTTAAAGGATTTTTGTTGGCATTTGGAGGCGCAACAGGTCAGGCAGTAGGATTGATTCTCAGTAAAAAAGGCATGGGACATTATGATCCGGTTGCAGCCACACAAATTCGTGCTATTTTTGGGTTATTCAGTTTTGGAATTCTTATCACTGTTCTTCGTCGCTGGCCAAAAATCCGACAAGCTTTCACACATACATCTGCCATGAAATCAGTAACTGTAGGTGCTATTTTCGGACCATTTATTGGTGTTGCATTGGGACTGTTTGCTATTCAGCAAACTAAAACCGGAATTGCTTCCACGCTTATGGCATTGGTTCCGATTTTCATCATAGCTCCTTCGGCTATTATGTTTAAGGAAAAAATAAAACCGCAACAGGTTATCGGTGCAGTCGTCAGCATTGCCGGAGCAACAATGTTTTTTCTATAAATCAAAAATGCCCAAAGACATTGGGCATTTTGATTGCATTTCAATTGAAAATTACGAATTGTGCATTATGAGTTATTTAAAGTACTCCCTGAGCCATCATTGCTTTTGCAACCTTCATAAATCCGGCTATATTTGCTCCATTCACGTAATTCACAAAGCCATCCGGTTCAGTACCGTATTTCACACAGGATTCGTGAATACTTTTCATAATATCCTGTAAGCGTTTATCCACTTCTTCTTTCGGCCAGCTAAGTTTCATAGCGTTTTGCGACATCTCCAAACCAGAAACTGAAACGCCACCAGCATTAGCCGCTTTTCCTGGAGCATACAGAATTTTATTTTTGAGGAAAACATTTACAGCTTCTATGGTTGAAGGCATATTAGCACCTTCGGAAACGGCAATACAGCCATTCTTCACCAACATTTCGGCATCATGTTCATCAACTTCATTCTGAGTAGCAGAAGGCAGAGCGATAGTACATTTTTCTGACCACGGACGTTGTCCGTCAACATATTTACAACTGTATTTCTCAGCATATTCTTTAATTCTTCCACGCTGGTTGTTTTTCAAATCGAAAATATAAGCCAGTTTTTCGAAATCAATGCCATTCGGATCATAAATATAACCACTGCTGTCGGACATTGTCACTACTTTTCCACCCAGTTCAAGTACTTTTTCAGCCGTATAAGTTGCCACATTGCCTGAACCCGAAATAGCCACAACCTGATCCTTTAAATCGTAGATTTCTTTACGTTTCAACATATTCATCAGAAAATAAATATTGCCATATCCGGTAGCTTCAGGACGAATAAGTGAGCCACCAAATTCAAGCCCTTTGCCGGTGAAAGTTCCTGTATTTTCGTGAGCAAGTTTGCGATACATGCCATACATATATGCCACTTCCCGACCCCCAACACCAATATCACCGGCAGGTACATCAGTTTCAGGACCAATATGCCGCCATAATTCAAGTATGTAAGCCTGGCAGAAACGCATAATTTCGCCATCGGATTTACCTTGCGGACTAAAATCTGATCCTCCTTTTGCACCACCCATTGGTAAAGTAGTCAGTGCATTTTTGAAGGTTTGTTCGAAAGCCAGAAATTTAAGAATAGAAGGGCAAACTGATTCGTGGAAACGAATTCCACCTTTATAGGGACCAATGGCATTGTTGTGTTGCACACGGTACGCCATATTAGTTTTCACACTACCTCTGTCGTCCACCCAGGTGACGCGGAACGAAAAGATACGATCAGGAATGCAAATACGCTCGATAAGATTTTGTTTTTCAAATTCAGGGTGCGCATTGTAGGTTTCTTCAATAGAGAGCAATACTTCTTCAACGGCTTGATGATATTCCGGTTCATTCGGAAACCGCTGTTTTAAATTGTCAAGAACTTCTTTTACTTTCATATTTGCAGTATTTAAAGTTAGAAGAATATTTCACACAACAAAAATACAAATAAATATGATATTGTAATTTTTTTAACCTTATATTTTCATTATTTACAATTAATACTCATAAATCAACCGATAAAATACCAAATTATCACTTCTAAAAAATAATTATATGTTAATACATGATATGACTGACAAAAAATTCAGAAATAAATAGCAAAAAAAATGAGTAAAAGAAACTGATAATCTTCTAGCAATTTGATAATTGTTCGAGTAATCGTTTCATTTTATCTTTCATCGGCAGATTATCGTCGGTATGAATCAAATAATCGGCAAAAGGAATCTTATCTTTATCGTCAAACTGATTCGACATGCGGGCTTTTACCTGTTCAGGTGTACTTCCATCGCGTTTTATAACCCGACGTATTCTCAGTTCTTCCGAAGCAGTCATCAAAACCACTTTATCCACCAGTTTATTAAAACCGCTCTCAAATAAAATGGCCGATTCTACAAACACAAACTTTTGTGAAGAATGATTTAAAATCCAGTTTCTAAAATCTTCCCGCACCACCGGATGAACAATTTCATTCAATTTCAGTAGCAGTTCATGCTTAGCAAAAACAATTTTAGCCAGTTCAGGGCGATTCAAACCCTGCGAATTATATATTTCTTTACCAAAAAGTTCAATAAGTTTTGTTCTGATTATCGGATGTTCGTTTTGTAACCGACGAGCTTCATGATCAGAATCATATACATTGAATCCTTCACGACGCAAGTGTTCCGACAGTGTGGTTTTTCCACTGCCGATTCCACCGGTAATGCCTATAATCAAGGGGGTTTTCATCTTTTTGTTAGAAACCAAAGCTCATCCCAAATGAAAGAGTCGTATTTTTACCCTGTAAGTATTTAGGTGTATAAAGATCAAGATAACCTTGAGCGGTTTTGCGCACTTCTCCGATTATTGGTGTCGATTTCAGGTCATACCCTTTTATATCACTGTAAGTCATGTTTGCAAATGCATATACATTATTGATTATTTCAACATGCAAATCAAGAGCCAGCGAAGTATTACTCCAGGTTATATCGCCCAGGGATGGTTGACTGATGATGTTATCAACTGCTTTTCGGTCGTAAATATATTCATTTCCATGTTTTGCATCGGTGTACGACAAACTCAAATCTACACCTTGCATTGGTTTGTAACGTGCTGCTAAATAAAGTTCAGCAGAATTATCACCCAGATAACTTCCCAAATTATAACCGTTTGAAGCCCATGTAAGCGCAGGAACAGAATGTTTGTAATTGATAATGTTCGTATTGGTATATTCGGCAATAATTGACAGATTTTCAACAGGAAAATTGCTCAGGTTCGCTCCCACTTTGTATGAAATAGGATTGCGTTCTTTGCTGCTTGGCAAAAAGCGACTGAAGCTAATTTCGTCGGCATAAATGGACGTAAACAAGTGTAAATGTTTGATATTGCGAGAACTGATATTCAGAAAAACCTGCGAATTCTGATTTTCAAGACCTAATCCTTTCGTTAGTGTATGATCTTCTGATTTGTAAAATGCTATTGGAATAAGGTAGGCCGCCTGAATGTTGGGTTCAGCATAAATAATCGAATTACCGACGGATACATTCAGATTTCGAATCGGAGTAAAAGTGAACAAGTTAGCTGCAATAAATTTGTTTGCCATGCGGTATTCTTTTACTCCCGTATTGTCAATATAATAACGTGTAGAATCCAGCACATTCGAAACCAACCAACCGTGAATATATTGCATTTCGAACCAGCTGACCGGTTTTAAGTGTAATGTCAACATAGGAAACGATGGCGCGCGACCTGAAAGTATATTCGAACCATGATAATTATCACCCCAAACCACATTATCCTTAACTAAACCAATTGAACCCCAGTTCCATGCATATTTTATCCCACCGCGTGAGTCGCTGAAATCACCACCCAAAGCCGATTCTTTGTATTCATAACCCGGATAATCGTTCAGATAGGTAGGGCGAGCCAAAAGAGCTGCCGAAACAGGCATATTTTTCAACCAACTGGCATCAATCGACAAATCACGTAAACTTCCATAAACACTCAGGTTTTTCCCAATCATCGACTGAAAATCAGCTCCAAACCAACGTTTTGTGAATGCTCCATTTCCATTCACAGTCACATGCATTCCCAAAATCGGAGTTATTCGGGCACTAAACACCGTATCCCTATAATTATAAGCCGGCTGAAGTAAAGCCAATGTAGAAGTTTTGGTTCGGATTTCAAGAATATTGTCCGGTAAACGTTTTAGTTCAAGTGCAAACTCATTTTTGAAGAACTTCAATTCTTTGCGTTGACGGGAATTCAGGCTGTTATTGCTTTCAGCTTCAAGCAGTTTTTCAGCAATAAATGAGCGTGAATAAGGCTTCGCAACCGAATTCAGTTCAAGGACACCATCCGTTGCCAATTCGTCCAGAAAATCATAAATACGCGTATAGGAAATATGTTCGGGAATATCCTGAGCAGTCAGGTATAGTGTTGATAATATCGTCAGTGTTATAAGTAGTAGTTTTCTCATATCAAATCATTTGCAGACAAAAGTAATAAAAAAATTGACAACCAACTTTCTTCGTCAATTGTCAATTTTTAGTTTTTAGTTTTTTCTTATTTTGTGTAGAGTATACTTGCCGAAGAAGGTGCTACATTAAACAAGGTGTAATTTATCACCGCCAGTCCGCTTTGATTTATTTGTCCATCGTGGCAAACCAGATTCCATTCAGCTTGCGGAATCTGCACCGTTACCGGTCGTCGGTTTCCGTTATAAATTACCAGAATATCTTTCCAAACTTCATCGTTCACATGTTCGGTGAGCATAAATGCCACCACATTCGGAATTTTAGTATTGATAAACCGGAGATGTTGCTGAACCATTTCCTGCGTTGGCAAACGGAAGGCAGCATGAGCTTTACGCAGGGCAATCAGTCCTTTGTAATAATTAAAAATATCTTTGTGAGACGTTTTCGAGTTCCAGTCAATGCGATTAATTGAATCGGACGACTGATAGGTATTATGAATGCCTTTTTTATTGCGATACACTTCCTCACCGGCATAAATAAACGGTACTCCCTGCGAAGTGTAAACAACTGTTTGCGCCAGTTTATTGAATCGGACAAGCTCATCGTCTGTTGCTTTTACAGGTTTCGATTCTTTCAGTTTATCCACCAGACACATATCGTCGTGACACGACACATAATTGATAATCTGAGTCGGGTTATTCACATACGGCGCTTTGGAATAAATCAGTTTTTTATAGTCGATACTATCATACTGGGTCGCTCCCACTACACCGAATTTTACACTTTCTTCCAAACTGTCAACACCCGAAACAAATCCCGGTTTATCCTGATGCATCCAACTGCCTTTCAATGCATCACGAATATCGTCGCTAAACACAGCTATATTATCAAGTTGTTTGGCATTTTTCTTTACAGCCCGTTTTTCTTCAGCTAGCGGTGAACTTGAAGCTGTCCATCCTTCGCCATACATAAAAATAGTCGGGTCAATTTTATCCAAAGCAGCCCGTATGGCATTCATGGTTTCGATATCATGAATACCCATCAGATCGAAACGAAAACCATCAACATGATATTCTGTTGCCCAATAAACAACCGACTCAATCATAAACTTACGCATCATACCACGTTCGGAAGCAGTTTCATTACCACATCCGGAAGCGTTTGACCACGTACTGTCGGCATTTTGACGATAAAAGTAATTTGGTGCCAGCAAATCCAGATGAGAACCTTTCCCTTTGGATGTATGATTATAAACCACATCCATAATCACACGAATACCCGATTTATGCAGCGATTGAACCATTTGTTTGAACTCACGAATTCGTGTCACCGGATTATAGGGATTAGTTGAATAACTTCCTTCGGGAACATTATAATTCAACGGATCGTAGCCCCAGTTATATTTATTCTCGGCAAGTCTGGTTTCATCGACCGAAGCAAAATCAAATAAGGGCAACAAGTGAACATGCGAAATACCCAATTCTTTCAAATGGTCAATCCCCGTAGCATTTCCATGTATATTCTTTGTTCCATGTTCGGTAAAGGCAAGAAATTTCCCTTTATTTTTAATTCCTGAGTTAGATGCCATCGAGAAATCGCGCACATGAACTTCGTACAATGAAATATCAGTAAAGTTTTTCAGTGGTGGACGGGTATCGTTCTCCCATCCTACAGGATTAGTTTCGGCAAAGTCAATAATGGCAGCACGTTTACCGTTCACTCCGGTAGCTTTCACCCACATTCCGGGTGTTTCGTCGAGCCACTTTTCGCCAATCCGAATCTGAAATGTGTAAAACTTTCCTTTCAGATTTTCATCCACTTTCAATGCCCAGGTTCCTTTTTCAGAACGTTTCATGTCGAGCGTTTTATATGCTCCACCTTCGTTACCATTATCATAAAGAAGAATCTTTACCTCAGTAGCTGTGGGTGCCCAAACCCTGAAACTGGAAGCCTGAGGCGAATAAGTCAACTCCAGATCATTCCCTTCATAAACCGGATAATCTGCATAAGAAGCATATTTTTGAGTTGAATTACAAGCACTTAACATTCCAGCCATAAGCAATAATAAAAATTGAGTACGCTTCATAGAAAAAATTGTTTTTAGTTTTATTTTGCAAAAATAATTACAATCAGTAAATCAACAGCAAAAATAATGAATTTCTTAAAATATCGCAATTGCAAACGATTGAAATCATTTCCAATTATAAAATACCAACTGTAAACTATTAACTATTTCACTCCATTTCTCTTCAACAACGCATCAATCGTCGGTTCCTGTCCCCGGAAGCGTTTGTAAAGTACCATTGGATGTTCAGTTCCACCTCTTTCCAAAATATTTTTGCGGAATGAATCGGCTGTTTTCTTATCAAAAATGCCATTCTTTTCAAATACCGAGAAAGCATCTGCATCAAGCACTTCTGCCCATTTGTAACTATAATATCCTGCTGCATAACCACCTGAGAAAATATGGCTGAATGTTGGGCTCATGCTGGTTTCGGCCAGTACTGGTAAAACCTGAGTAGATGCCATTGCCTGTTTCTCGTACCCAATCACATCACCATCAAATGGTTTCTCAATAGTATGCCACGCCATGTCCAGATACCCAAAGCTCAACTGACGCAAACAGAAATAAGCGATATTGAAGTTTTCGGAATCCTTAATTTTCCGAATAAGATCGGCAGGAATTTTTTCTCCGGTTTTATAATGAACAGCAAATCCATCCAAAAACTCTTTTTCCGAAGCCCAGTTTTCCATTATTTGAGAAGGCAGTTCCACAAAATCACGATACACAGCTGTGCCAGAAACTGATTCGTAGGTACATCGGGTAAGCATTCCATGAAGTGAATGACCAAATTCGTGCAACAACGTTTTTACTTCATCGTAAGTCAGCAAGGCTGGTTTTGAGTCCGTAGGTCGTGTAAAGTTCATCACGATGGTAATATGCGGACGACTATCCGTTTTGCCTTCCATCCACTGTGGTTTAAAATCATTCATCCAGGCACCAGCACGTTTACCATCACGTGGATGAAAATCGGTGTATAACACAGCCAGAAAGTTTCCTTTTTCGTCGGTCACATCATAAGCATCCACTTCCGGATTATAAACCGGGATCTTCGTGTTTTTCACAAATTTGATTCCATATAAGCGTGTTGCCAGCCCAAAAACACCTTTTTTCACATGTTCCAACTCAAAATATGGTTTCAACATTTCGTCGTTGATGGCAAATTTTTCGTCTTTCAATTTTTCAGAATAATACGACCAGTCCCAGGGTTGAACTTTGAAATAAGCTCCTTTTTTGTCCGCAAATGCCTGAACCGCTGCGTATTCTTTCTCGGCTGCAGGTTTGTAAGCTGCTAACAATTTATCCAGTAAATCGTAGACTTTAGATTTGTTTTCAGCCATACGGTCAATAAGTTCATAATCGGCATAGGACTTATATCCCAATAAATTGGCTATTTTCAAACGGGCATTGGCTATTTTCCGAACGTTCTCCCGATTATCAAACTCACTACCCAACATACACTTAGTATTATATGCCATATACAGTTCACGTCGCAAATCGCGGTTGTCGGCATATTTCATAAACGGAACATAGCAGGTTGCCTTCAGATTAAGCAACCAACCGGTCTTTCCGACTTTCTTAGCATTCGATGCCAGCATTTCTGTGAAATCAGCAGACAAACCACTCAATAAGGCTTTTTCGGTAACCAGTAGACTGTAGTTATTCGTTTCTTTCAGCACATTTTGTCCGTATTGCAAGGTCAGCAAGTTTAAATCCTTCGAAAGTTCACGGTAACTGACTTTATCTGCCTCCGACAAATTTGCCCCGTTATTCGCAAATCCTTCGTAGGTATTTTTCAATAACATTTGCTGTTCTACTGTCAGTTTCAACTTATCTTTTTGAGAATAAACGGCTTTAACTCGAGCAAAAAGCTTTTCGTTCAGTTTTATTGAATTGCTGTGTTCCGTTACTAGCGGTGAAATTTTCTCCGCAATGGCTTGTAACTCATCATTTGTTTCAGAACCCAACATATTATAAAATGGCGAACCGACTTTAGTCAATAACGACCCGGATTTTTCGAGCGCTACAATGGTATTGTCAAAAGTAGGAGTTTGTTTATTGGCAACAATTGCATCAATTTCATCCGAATGTTGTTTCATGGCTTCCTGAAAAGCCGGAAAATAGTGCTCATTCTTCAATTCGTTGAAGGGAATGGTTTGATGCGCTGTTTTATAACTTTCCAGTAATGGATTTCCGGCCAAAGCCGTAGCAGCGACGATTAATGCTGACATAAGTAATCTGATTTTTAAGTTTTTCATTTTAATAATGTGTGATTGTTTTTAGTAGTTTTTGTAGAAATAGTCTTAATTTCAACATGACAGACAAAGATACACATAGTTTTCTTGCGAGTTTCAATAAATTCGCTTGAAGATTCGGCTAATTTAGTTTATTGCTTAATTAATTTCTGGAACGACTGAGCATCGGAAGTAATTATTCTAAGTAAATAAATTCCTCTGGGTAAATCAGTTATATCAATAACTCCACTCTGCAGCAATGATTCGTACTTTTTGAGAATGCGTCCATTTAAATCGGAAACAGACCAGGATTTTATTCCAAGCTCGCTATAATTTACATAGTAAATACCGTTAGAAGGATTTGGATAAGCCTGAATCTGATGTGAACTTTGAGTAAATGGGGTTGAAAGTACTGTGTCATTTAAAATTGCATAACTAAGCTTTATGCTTCTGCCACGTTTGATAGCTATTTCGTTATTAAACATAAACGGAATAAATGAAGTAGTCAACTCACCTGTATTGCCACCCCAGAATTCCAACTGCGACTTAATCGTATTGGATTTATTTTGTGCAAATTCAGAGTAATTAACTGAAACAATTCCCCGCCAGTCGTCATATATTGGTAAATATAAGGTTTTCTTTAACAGTACGTTGTTGCTATCGTACAAATAATTATACTGTATGTCGTTTTCCCAAAACATCGTTTTCCAGTGCTGATATGATTCTGAAACTACCTGACTGTTATTATTGTATACATAATCAACACGTTGTAAATTTTCCCAGGCAGCTACAGAGCTATTCCACTTTTTATTTTTCTGGGTTTTCAGTAATGTTGAGTTTGGGAAATAAAACCAGTTGATAGAATCGGTATTCATCCAGCTTCTATTATTAAGTTGTTTCTGAACCTCAGAAACAACTAATCCGGCAGTATTGTATTGAAATCTGGAGAGTATCTGAGAATTTAATGTATCAGCCTTGTAAGCCATTATTATCAAGGAATCGGTTTTGTTATTCAAATAACGAAAATCGGTTTGCAAGGTCAAATGCCACAAATCATTCTGCCGTGCATATTCTTTTTTAGACGAAAGCTGATTTTGAAAATATGTAAAATTAATTTGCTTTACAACTTTTGCAATGCCATTGGAATATACACTATGCGTTTCAGATTGTAAAACATCAGCAGAATAACCATAATCGATAGCATAAGTGAAATTCCATCTATTATCTTTCCAAACACTTTCACGCTGAGATATACATTTAGTGCCATTATAACCCCATTCAGTAAGCGATTTTCGAATAAATGTGGTAGTATCCGGTTGATAAAATTTGGTTTCCAACACTTTATTCCCTGAATCATAAACATAAAGGTACAAAAACGCAGAATCATTATCAATAACCTTTAACTGAGTAATCAACTGATTCTCAATTCCCGAGTGTGTCCGTGCGAAAAAAAATGTTTGAAAACAAAAAGTCAGAAAAAGGATGGATATAACGTATTTCATTGATAAACTAATGCTATTAAAAAAATCTTTCAAAATTAGTAATAATTATTAATCAACCAAAATACTAACGGATTCATTTGCCCTATATGATAAATAGGAGAGATGATTTATGATAAATTAGGAAAAGTCCGGATAAGATATTTAGATATTCTATACCCTCAATGATTCAAGTTTATCCAGAAGAAATTAGTTTTAGTCTCTTTTCCGGGTTTATTTTATTGGCGATGTGAAAACCAACGAATTAATTAATTATTGGATTAATTATATTTGAGTTAATTCTTGGTCGATACATTGCTTAAACAGTATAATGCATCACAAATAAGAGTCGAATACATTTTAAGGTTTTTTATTTGATTCTATTTCCCTTCTGTAGTAGGTTTATTTGAATCAAAATGGAGCCGATTTGAAAAATTAAATTTCTTCTTAAATCTGTAAAGTACTCCTTAAAACCTTCCAAAATGTCATATATATCAATTATTTAAAGGATTTTAGGAATAAATACTATTAAAAATACTTTTGTAGCAATGGTCCCGGACGAGACCCTGGAAAAGGCATTTTCCGGGGTAATTAGCTCACTAAAACAGACGAAATAATGTTAATATGTCCGATTATTCGCAGCTTATATGTTATATAATGTGAATAAAATTCTGTTCGATTTTTATTTTCCTCTATAATATTAGTTAAATAGACTCAATTTAAACACTTGGGAATTGAATCCCCTGTAACATATTTTCCATCTTGAGTGTGGACAATAATTAATATTCTGACAAATATTCTAGCTTATTTTTCTTATTCCAGCGCTAACGCTATTAAACATATATTTTGTGTTAATAGACTTCTGTACGAAAAAAACCATCCCCTGAAATAGTATTTACTATTAACACATAATTCTACATAATTAAGACATAATGCAGTATATCAATGTAATAATGATATAGCGATACATTTGCAAAGACGTATTTAACTTGATTTATGTGTTAAAGCACGATTAGTTATATTTAACAATATACTGCCCTAAAATTTAAAAATTATGAAAATTATAAGCCTCTTAGTGTTGATCTTCATCTCTATCAACTTATCATCACAGAATGATTCCTGTTTAACGAAATCCGATTCACTGTTATTAATAAAACCACTAGTACATATAAGTTCAACAATTAAAATTATGCCTGATTCAGCTGGTATGGCTAAAATCTTGTCAATAAAAAAAATAAAGGCAGAGAAATTTGCGAATAAAATGGAGTGGTTGAAAATAATAGGATTATATTCAGCTTCAATTATATTAAATGGGATAGGGGATGGATTGAATAACAGTGAGCAAAAAACGATGGGGCATGTTTTCAATGGGTTATCCATCGGGGTATTGCTGGCTTCTCCTTTTTTGGTGAACTATAATAAAAAGAACTGGTTTTGGTATGCTTTAACCTATACTTCCTTACGTGTTGGATTATTTGATACAACCTACAATCTAACCCGAAAATTACCCCTTGACTTTGTTGGTTCAACTTCGCCAACTGACAAAATTTACAAAACTGTTGGTGTTAATCCGGCTTTTGTTAAGACTAATTTTTTAGCCCTTGGAATTACCTTCCCATTATCCTTTTTATAAACCGACTTTTCTAAAATGCTAAAAGGATAATAATATAGTGAGTGTCATTAGCCCTTTTTGTTAAATCACTTTTCTACTATCAAACTTAACAGAGAATAATACCGATTGTATAAATTATCTAACCCAATTTCGACTTAGTCTCATCATTATTTTAGTTTGTTTACCTCGCCATTAACAAAACTGTAAATATAATATCCACTGCACAAATTATTATAAATACTTATTTTGAAGCATTGCTAATCAAATCGGGCGGCAGTAAATGAAAAAGTCTGCGCTGAATTTCAGCGCGGACCTGATCAGAATTATAATTTTACAAATTTTTGAGTAAAAAGTTGACCATTAGCCAATAGTACTGATACAAAGTAATTTCCGGCTGCAACATCTCTCAAATCAATAGATTTTGAAGTGCTGTTAATAGTTACTGACTTAATAGACAATCCCAATAAATTATGAATAATTAGCTGTTGGATTTCAGTTTCGGCTTTTACATTAAGTTTATCGATTACTTGATTTGGATAACATTTTACAGAACTAGTTGCAACTTCATTTAAACCTGTACCAAGATCATTAAAGAAATACAGATTATCCATGTAAAAAGTTCCATTAGTACCACCTTTGAATATAAACTGGTCCATAGATGACATATCAACACCAATAGTACTTAAAGTAATATTAATACTATTCCACTGATTAGCAATAAGAGTTCCGAGTGAAGCACTGCCTTCTTTTAGTGAACCAGCCTTAGAAGTATTTATTGGAGATACGTTTATTGTTGTTTCAGTAATTGGATAAATATCAACATGAAGTTTATTCATGGCACTTGCATTAACAGCAGTGGCTAATTGAACTCCTTTAAATGAGAAAGTATCATATTTCTTCGTCGCGTTAGCACCAAGTAAAACGTCACTTATAGGACCACCTCCCCATCCAGGATCAAAATTAGCCCCGATTACGTTTGTATAAGCATTACTAAAAAGTGAAATGACTTTTGTAGCAGCAAATGTAGGAGTTGGAGCTGCCGGGAGAGCAAATAAAGTTGTAGCACTGACAACAATTGGACTTGCAACGGCATTTCCGCTACGATCTCTTGCAATTATCGAAAAACTATAATTCGTAGCACCTGTTAGTCCGCTAATCGTAAATGATTTTTGAAGTCCTGAACCCCAAGAAGTGCTTACAGTTGTTGAATTATAGGTAATGTCATAAAATATAGCACCTGAATTATCTGTCGCATTAAGTAATAATTCTACGCCATCGGCTGTTAAAACTCCTTTTGTAGCAGTAAAAGCACTTGGTGCTTGAGTGTCAGTAGCTGCATCAGTATAAAAATAGATATTATCTAAATAAACTGTTTTGCCTCCCGATCCTACTGATTTTATCTGAAATAGGTCATACAATAATACATTTGAAAAATAAGAAAGAGGTATTTCATAGCTATTCCAACTATTTTGTGTCAAAGTCGGAACTGAATAAAGTTTTTCTTGACCCGGACTAATTGGAGTAATCTGAAATACGGTTTCATCTGATGAGTAAACATCAACATGCATGTATTTCATGTCGGCTACATTTACATGGTTACCAAATTCTGTTCCCTGATAATTTAAATTTGTATACTTCAATACATTATCAGTTCCAACCTGAATAATCGACCCAACAGTTGCTTGACCCCAGGCGGGATTGTAGTTTGTTGCACCTGCAGCATTGCTATATGCATCGCTGAAAATTGAAACGGCTTTAGAGGCGACAACACTTGGTGTTGGTGCTGAAGTGGAAGGACCCTCTATAGTGGTGGTTGCATTTATAATAATTGGATTGTTTCCGGCCACATTTCCGGCCACATCTTTGGCTATAACTGAGATATTATATGCTGTAGATGAATTTAATCCAATAATTTTATATGATTTTTCTACACCCGAAGTCGCTTTTACAGTAAGTGTTGTAGTGCCGTAAGCAATATAATAAACTACAGTCCCTGAGTTGTCTGTACCATTTAGAAGTAATTCAACGCTATTTGAACTTACAGCACCTTTTGCTGCAGTAAAACCGGTTGGAGCTATAGTTTCAGCAGGTCCATTGTATATGTCTCCGGCATCTCCTTTTTGATAAATTCGAACATAATCAATGTACATTTTTGCCGTTGCACCATCGGTAGCTAAAGCTGTAACCGCAGAACTGTTATATATTCCCATGAAATCACCGCCTACTGCTAAATTTAGCAATATGTGAAATGGTTTATGGAAATAATGATATACATTGCCAGCAACATCTGTACCTGCTATGCTCTTAGTATAATAGGGTGAAGCAGATGGATATTTGTCTAAATCAAGGTACATTTTTATACTTGTTTCATCCCAGATTAATGTATATAAATGGAAGTCGTCTTGTAAACCATATGGAGCCGAGGATTCTTGAAAATCGGAGGAGACTACATCCCAATTTTCGCCTGAATGAAGGGCACCACTCATCCATCTGTCCGTCAATCCTCTCGTTATGCCATTACCACCTCCCATTTCCATGATATCAATTTCACCACATTTTGGCCAACCAACAGTAGAAATGTCATCACCCATCATCCAAAAAGCCGGCCACAAACCGTTAGCTGTATGAGGTAGTTTAATGCGAGCTTCAATTTTCCCGAATTTACAAGCCACTTTTTCTTGTGTAATCAAACGACCGGATGTAAAATTACTGCTACCATAGGTTTCTTTTTTAGCAGTTATTACCAGACAATTTACACCATTAGCCTCCTTCTCTATGCTAATATTATTTTTACGATAACACTCTATTTCATTGGTTCCCCATCCAGTACCTTCAAGGATAGTCCAATGTTGTGTTTCATTCAGTACAGGATTGTCAAAATTATCTTCCCACATAAGCGTGTAGCCCTGTGCAGAAACAATGAAACTTAATAAAACAGAAAACAGTATCAAAATTAATTTTTTCATCTTTGTATTTCTTTTTTATGTTAAGTGATTGAAAGTTTGAAATGTTTTATTATTCGTTATCATTTGTTTTACAGGTAGTTAGAAATAAAAAATGTCGTTTGATTTTTTTGTTACAAAACTTAATTGTAAGTATTAAATAAGAAAACTCTATAAATTCAGTCTTATCTTTATTTTTCAATCAATCCTCCCTCGTTTAGCACGAAGGAGGATTGAGTGTCTATTTTCTTGTTAATACTTCATACATAATTCGATTCCCTGCAGCACTCGTATAATAACAATTTAAAACAAAAGTTTTAGTTACCGGATTATAATAATTGATTTCAGTTGGGTTTACAGGAGGAGTTGGTAAGGTTAATGCATCCCCTGTCCAAGTGCTAAACATTCCTCCTACAGAAGCACTTGTAGCTGGATTAATCGGAGTTGCATTTACTTTATAACAGCTAGTACTTCCTACTATCATGGTGGTTGTTGTTACTTCAATAAGAACATCAAAAGCCGTGTAGTTTCCAAAGCCGTTTTTTTGAACTGTAGTACTATTCAATGCACTGAATTGTTCAATGGTACCGGCAGCAACAGGTTCTGTTGCATTTCCGGGACGAATACGATACCCCACGCAAGAATAATTACCTGCGTAGTCATTTAAAGGAGTCGTAAATGTTTGTTCCAGACTATAAGTTGTTGTCGAACCATTAGTAACATAGGCCCGAATATAATAAGTCGTTGCATTTGTCAATCCTGTTATTGTTGAAACAAATGAGCCTGATCCTGATCCATCATTTGTTTTTGTTGATAGGGCAATTGTAGGTCCTGAAGTAGTACTCCAACATACACCGCGGGCAACAACAGCTGAACTGCCTTCGTAAACAACATTTCCATCGAAAACTGCTGAAGTACTTGTAATACTACCTGGTTTTACAATTATTACATGAGGAGAATCGCCTGAATAACGCACACATCTTACTGATTTGCCGGGACTATAAGAATCAGAGTAGCGTGTCGTACCGGTAGAAAGGCTGAACAAGTCCCTGCTCCATGCATTACCAGTGTCATCCAGGGAGGCAGTCCACCAGTTAGTTGAAATACCCATTTGATTGTAAAAACCACCATATAAACATCCGCCAGGAACGGCACTAAATCCTGAACTGTTGTTAGAAGCGAGAGTATGGGCTACTGCACCGGCTATTGTATCAGTTCTTGTATCCCGTTGCCACAAAGTTGATGATGCTAATGATTTGCCTATTTTATTGCCCGTGGTTGTGCCATCGTAATTATATCCATTGGCAATCAAATAATTTTCCATTACAGTCCATTCTTCATCATACGCAACATGCCAGCCTGTTGGGGCAAGTTTGGTTGTTCCTACACAATTCCAGTTATAAAGGGCACCATAAACAGCTTTGTTTGTAATGTCGTAATTATACCAACAGTAAGCATCTTTGACATTGTTGGCCCATGTCGTACTATCAGTCACATAGGGTATAACAGTTTCATCATTATATTTAGTGGTTTTCAGATTTTCCGACATCCAGATTTGATCTCCGATTCTCACCATACCATAATTGTTATTATCAGCATCCTTACACTCAACGAATTCAAAATTGATTGTTTTACTAGTCGTCGGTTTGTCAGTAACTACCGTTACATTTTTACCGGAATAAGCCTTGAAGAGCAATTGATCTCCGGCAGTATAAAATATTGTTGGTGATCCGGTAGTTTTCTCTTTTTGCAGGTGGGTAGTGGTACTCAGCCCATTCACTGTTAGCTGTGGAGAACTGCAGATTAACGACTGACTAATTGCCTTAGCGTTATAATGATAACCGTTCCCTGTAATCTGAATGTTGTAAATACCCGCAGGTAGGCTGAGCTGAAATGAGTTCCTACCTTCTTCCAGCATCCCGGCAAATTCCAACAACTTCTTTCCATCCATTGTATAAGCACTGATTTGAGCTTTTCCGGCTTTAGTAGAATTGAAAGATAAAGCAGAGCTTAATTGAATTGGATTGGGATAAATACTAACGGACTCCATATCGGCATTTAATTTATCCACAGCAGTTTGTGCATCTGCCAAATTCAGTGGAGAACCGTTTGGTACTATTACTGACATTCCTTTACTGAGATTTTGTACTTTTACACTATCAATGGTAGTGCTGGCACCAAAAGCCGAAAAAGAAATTGAATGATCCAATGCAGAAGCATTTACTGACAAGAATAATAAAGATATACCCATCAGATAGATCTTAGAACTGTAAAATGTTTTCATTTTTTAAATTGTAATTAATGTTTTATTTTAATTCTTATAACCCGTTGTGCGATTAGCAATCTAATGCGTACTTGAGGTTGTTTATTGGTTTATTATTTAAAAAATTGATATATTGT
>SESF01030583.1_pt1 | contig 23880 bp, 21 predicted proteins | sample 3171521 | NCBI WGS metagenome assembly SESF01 (sample SAMN10866945, study PRJNA518727) | freshwater metagenome | biome: subpolar coniferous forest; feature: holomictic lake; material: water; isolation source: holomictic Lake 227, 6 m and 8 m depth | place: Canada: near Kenora, Ontario | collected...
GGGCCTCTACAATCTATTTATAATTTATACATGATATTCATCCAATAATTCAATATATATTTTTATCAGTCTTCAAATTTATTTCAGGCTGATGCATGAGCAGCCTTGTTCCCTCATTATTTTTATTGAGTATCACAACCTTTTACACGGCCATGAGCCGTCACTCTTTATACAGGGTTGACAGAGCCCAACTGAGATCCGCTTCCAAAACACGTTTAGCGTGTTTTGGAGGCGCTGCGCGGCGGCCTCAGTGCATGGGCGTCTTGAACCTATGTGTTCAGGCTGCCGGCCGCTACTCACTTGATGGCCTCGCACATCCGCCCCAAGAACACGCTTAGCGTGTTTTGAGGCGTGGCGCAGCGGCCTCCGTGCCTGGGTGTCACGCTCCTGCGTCAGAGACACCGGTTAGTTCTGACTCAATGGACTCACGCATTCGCTTCAAGAACACGCTTAGCGTGTTTTGGCATAGTATCACAGACTCCGTATTGGTTATGGCAAGAAGCTCTAGCACATTTAAACTAACGGTACTCGCGAACACAGCGCCAAGGCAATTTAATTACAATATTACAGGGGCTGCACTACCAGTAACATTAGGCATAATAACTAACCTATACCGCCATATCACAGATATTGCCTGCCAATCTCAGCAACAACTTTTTCATCAACATTTAGTTCTTTTGAAACCCTTCTAAGGCAACCATATTTTCTGTCCTTTCGGAGCATATAAACAATCTTCTCCCTAAGCATAGCCGTAATTCTATGATCGGTATCAACGCAGGGAATTGTCTGCATAAACGTCTTATTATGGGAAAAGTTATTACATTTATATCGACGCGCCCTTATTAACACTGTGTTGTTGTCAATATGCAAGTATTCCTTTATCCGATATCCATGCCTGCGAACCTTAAATGACTTGCAATAAGGGCACAAGTCTATCTCATAATTTATAAACTCCCACACATCATCATCTCCATACGACCACCTGTTATCATCAATATTATTCTTGTCAAAACTAAACGCATGCGGTTCGCAACCTGAATTATGAGAGTAATCCTCCTGCACGGGGAGCGGAATCATTCCCTCTGCTTCGAGGCGTCGTTCAAGCGCATCAATCCGCTCGTTAGCCTTCGCCACTTGGGCGGCTAGGCGCGTGATTTTCGATTCGTCGGACATTTTGGAACTCTCGTTTGAAGCAAGGTAAAATCCCACGAATTATACCGGCCATTCGAACATAATCCACACATATTTCCGGGTCGATGAACAAAAAGCACACGATAATAATAACATCTGCCTATGCATTGACATATATTTGAGTGCTCCCGATCTTCAGCGGTATAGAAACGAAATGCGCGGCTCGTCATGTCGTGCATCGATCTGCAGGAGCAGCCTATGACTGATGAATACTCCAATATGCGGCTTGTCTCTGTGAGCATGCTCCCGACTGGGACCAGCATTAGCCAAATGGCCTCGAAGCAAATCTTGCAGGGCTTTCAGGCTCCCCCGCTCAGCCGCCCTGCTGAGGTTTCTCAGGCGAACGATGCCGACGTCGTCATCTACACCCCCTTTGTTGAAGGAGCGGAGGGCAACCTCGGTAGTTCCAAGGATGCTCACGATCTCGTGTATGTGATGAAGGCGTGTGAAATTGCCATAAATTTGGGCCTCCGAACCAACAAGGCTTATCGGCGCGCAATTTCTGCTGTTTACGTCTTTGCGTGCAACGCAAACCGCTTCTTTCTGGCCGATCTCGTAATGAATGAGCTTGGGGAGAAGCTAAGCGAAAAGCGTAAATTTACTCAGCTTATCCGCATTCTCTTTAACCTAAAAAATGTGCCTGCAGCGACTTCTGAAGTGGCTGCCGAGAACGACCGCCGCAACAACGCTGTCAGCCGCGCCCACCAGAAAATACTCGATATCCATACGCACTTTAAACATTGCCAGCCTCGAATTGAGGACACCCACCTTGTTTACGACTATCTGACGAGCCGTGACAAGGCGGCCGGTAGGAATGGTGCCGCATTGATGGCAGCCATTCTGTCTGAGCCGGAAGCGACTTCAAGCGTTGATGACGCCGAAGGTGTTGGCGATGCCGCGGACGGGGAGGATGCCGATGAGAACGGCGCCCCCGAGATCGCTGATGGGGAGGGCGGCCCCGACAAAAACCAGGGCACTGACGACGACACGAGCGGCGATGGCGATAACCACACGGACGACCACCAGGGCAGCTCCGTCCCTGACGGTGAAGGCGGTGGCGTGGAATGCGGCAGCGACAGCGAGGACAACGGCGACCACGGCTCCGCCGATGATAATGAGGGACCTGCAAGCGACGATGCAGGCGAGGCAGGGAGCGACGAGCCGCGCGGGTCAACACCAGCTAATGGTCATAGTGCCCCGTCAATCCCCGAAATATCAACTGCCAAGCGAATGCTGATTGGCGCCCACCCTAACTCGGTCGGCAACTTGCTTGTTCACATCCGTCAGCCCGGGGAGTTCGTGGCTGTATGCTATCGCATTGAGCACGACGAAAGCGAAACGGCCGTTTCTGCTATTGGTTGCGATGAAGCACTGATCTCCAAGTTTTACCGGTCAGCAAAGGACAGGTCCTACAACAGTGCCCTGACTTTGTTCGGCGGACTGCTTCAGCTCGTAAATATTTTGAAGACTATGCCGAAGGCCACGCTCTCATCCTCTGGGGCGGCCTCGGTGGCTCACCCCGCTGTTTTGGTGACCGTCGGCCCCGGCGGCGTGGTCCAGGGCGTCCACGCGAGCGACGCCGACACACTGGGGACGGTGATGATCAGCATCACGCCCACGGTGGAAGTGTTAATCCCGTGTGCAGCGCCCGGGCAGTACATCTCTCAATTTGACTGGCATGCTGCGCCATCCCGCGAGTCCTGCCGAGATGCATTTCTCCGCTTCGATAACGCGGCGGGTGGTTTCACGGCAACATTTACCTTTGAACGCGGGCCGGATGTCGTGATCCCGTTCAGACCGTATGGTGAGTCTGATGCCCGCATTGCCGTGCCTGCGAACCGCAGTGACTTTCCGACCGGCGTCGTGATGGTCCCCGTGCAATTCCGGAATTTCGTCAACACCGCTGCCACTCCATTCCTAAACACTGATCCTGCGCAGCGCCGACAGGGACTGGTTCTGGTTTCTGCTCATGAATCCGGCGGCCTTTATATCAACAACGAGACTACAGGCCGCAGCGCGGTTGTTTCTGGTGAGTTTAACTCAGACGACGGTGGGGCTATCTTCCTATTTGCGGAAGATTTGTTTCTCACGGTCGCAAGCCTAGGGATGATTGTTTTCAGCGACCCGGTTTCGTTCGATATCGACGGCGATGAGTCTTTGCGCATCACCGCTGAAACGGGCACCGGCATTATAACGGTAGTCATCCCCGCCGCCTGCAAGGAGACGCTTGAGCGGGTCACTGACTATTCTGAGCCTCTTGCGCCTGCGCTCCGTTTTCAGCAGTTGACCTGCGAGGGCACCGCTGATGACGAGGAGAAAGCTCCGTTGATCCTTGAGCTTTGACTTCTCCCGCGAAAGCCACGGTAGCCTCATGTCAAAGAATTACAAAAATCTGATGGCGGGACTCGCTGCCTATATCCCAGCTTCGCCGCCGGGGTATGCGACGTTTCCAGTCAGACCACCCAAGAAGGGGGAGCGCCCCCTTCCTGCGGGCCTGATACGCCCTGACATGAATTTCCTGACTGATGCTGGCGACCTGCTCTTTTACGACAAGGCCCTCATGAGCGCGGCCCTGGCTCTTGGCAATTCATTGACGCGCATCCCCAGCCCCATGATTACGGACTTGAAGAGCCGGCTTCTTGGGACTATGGTCCTATGGGACAGCGGTGGATTTTCGTTTCGGAATAAAGGTGCAATGGATGACATCAGGAGCGCGATAAAATACGTCCTACCTGCACAAGAATACTATGCCGACGTTGCGGCTACGCTTGATATTATTCCGATCTACAAGAATCCAAATTTTCCGGACTTTCGGTCAGCACTCGAAGCTACCGTCGAGAACCTCCATTACTATAACCGGTACCGCCGGGGCGGTGCAAAGCCCATTTTCCTGAATGTCTTGCACGGAAATACCCCTGAAGAGTGCGACACTTGGGACAAGTCTGTTCGCTGGTTTCCGGCTGGCGGCTGGGCCTTCGGCACCCTCTACAAGAAGTCTCTGAAAGAGCTTCTGCGACGGATCATCATTCTTTTGCATGATCACATGATGGATGGCCGCAGCTGGCTTCATCTATTTGGGACTTCGCGCCTTGCTTTGACGTGCGCACTGACCACGATTCAGACTGAGCTGTCAAACATCTTAGGGCGGCCCATCACCGTCTCTTACGACAGCTCGACCCCGTTCTCGATGGTCTACGGTAGCCGCATGGCCTTCCTGGGATACTCTATCGACAAGTCCGGGATGGCGATGAGGCAGCATCGATTCCCAAATTGGGACCAAGGCGGGAACCTTCAGGACCTGGACTTTCCGTCTCTATTCCCGTCCGCGATCGCCAACCGGCTGACGATGGCTGACATCTGCTTGAGTGACCGCGGCTTATTTGGAACCTCGAGCTGGGACGACACCTCCTACCACCTCATCGCCCATCATAACCTTGAGGTGCTGCTCAACGCCATCATCGCCGCGCACCGCGTGTACCTGCTCGACGAAAGCAACGCCGCTGCCCTGTGCCCAGAGTGGCTGATCCGAACCAGGATCGGGATCAAGGAGGTTCTCAATTCAGAGACCCCAATGGACATGCTCGAAAAGTACTCAGGCGATTTCGCCAAAGTCAGGAACGGCGGGCGAGCCATGAGTGCTGCCGAGATCGACAATGATGATGACGACGACACCTTCAATTAGGAGCGACACCATGGTTCAAATCTGGAAACGCTACAAGTTCGAGGCGGCTCATCGGCTGCCAAAAACCCCGGCTGACCACAAGTGCCATAACCTCCACGGCCACAACTTCACCGTGACCATCTCCCTCGCCGGTGTGGTCAACGATGCCGGCTGGGTGATGGACTTCGGCGATGTCACGGCCGCCTGGAACACCGTCAAGGCAGTCGTAGACCATCGCTACCTCAATGACATCCCTGGCCTTGAGAACCCCACCAGCGAGGTCCTGGCGACCTGGATATGGCACCGGCTCGTCACCGTGATCCCTGGGCTCACCTCGGTTCAGGTCCAGGAGAACGACGACTGCGGCGCCGTGTACTGCGGCCCTAACCACTAAACCCGAGAGCGGAGCGACTGCGATGAAACGAGCACTCGTCCTGATTTCCGGCGGCATGGACTCCTCAGTCTGCCTTGCCTGGGCGCTGGCGCGCTACGACACCGTTGAGACCATCGGTTTCAACTACGGCCAATCCTACGCCGTTGAGATGGTCTGCCGCGAGAGAATCATCCCCAAAATCGCGTCCCTGAACCCCGAGTGGGCCTCCCATCTGGGCCAAGACCACCGCTTCGACCTCGCGGTCTTCCAGGACATCGCGGCCTCACCGATGACGCTTTCCGCAGCGGCGGCAATGCAGGCTGACAAAATGCTGCCAACGTTTGTCGCTGGCCGCAACCTCCAATTCTTCACCGTCGCCGCCGCCGTCGCGTACCGCCGCGACATTACCCATCTGGTCGGAGGCATGTTGCAGGGCGGTGGCACCCCGGACTGCCGCGACGACACCCTGAAGGCCCTACAGGTCGCAATCAATCTCGGGACACTGCGCGGGTTCGTCATTGAGACGCCGCTGATGTGGACCGACAAGGCCGGCATCTGGCGGATGGCCGCCGAGCTTGGCGGAACGGCACTGGTCGACCTGATCCGCGAGGAAAGCCACAGCTGCTACCTGGGTGACCGCGAGCACCGCCACGACTGGGGCTATGGCTGCGGCAGCTGCCCTACCTGCGAAGACCGCGCCGTTGGGTGGCAGCAGTACCTCTCCCAGTCCAACCAAAGACTAATCCGAGCTGCTTAAATCACACCAAGCTCAATTGAACTAACGTCCTAATCATGGAGGCAAAAATGGGACATCTGGCACTCACGACCAACGGTCAAGCGTCCGCTCCTCACCATCTGGTTGGCATTAGTATGGTTGCTGATCTTACGCTCTTCAACAAACATCTGGGAACGGGTTCCACTGCTTCTAACGTTGGCGTGTCGGCTCGCGTCACAGATAGTGACCAGCTCTACAATGAATGCTCTGTGTTCTTGCAGGCTCAGAGAGCCAGAGTGTGGCCCCAATACAAAACAGATGCTTTGGGGCAGAATATCCGGCTGGGAAACCCGATTGAAAGTATCTTCTACCATGCCCTGCTCAGAATGTCGCCGGAAGGTATTTCCAGCTGGCAAGCTTCATCGTTTTTGGTTCGGGAACTTACCAACGACCACTTCCAATCCTGCCTTTACGTGGCCTCAGCACTGGGCTGCGACGAGCAGCTTCAAGAACTGGCCGAGACGGTCTCCACCGGGGAGATGTCAATCCTCGAAGCTATGGCGTGGCTGGACTGCCAGCCACTCCCAATACCGATGCTGGATAACGGCAACGGTTGGTTCGAGCAGATGTGGAATCTGTTCAAACTCAAACTCTAAACCCTCACGCCTAATTTTCCAAACGTCTGTCAGAAGGAATACAGACCATGAAACAAATGGCAAAGAAGAGTCGCCGCCCTGCCCAGAAGCTGGCCCGTCGCTCTACGAATAAGGCCAAAGTCTGGAGCTTCAAGTTTGACGACTCTGGGCGCTTGGTCGCCGTTCTATACCCTGATGGGTCATCCACTCATATCGAGTACGATACGATATCGGAAGTCGTGGGGGAGTATCTCAGTGTTCAACTCGGCAAGCCGTGGCCCCAGGTTGAGACTGGGTTCAATCCACCGATCGTCCTAAAAAACCCTCTGGCATCGGCCTTCTACGATGTCCTGCTCAGGATGTCGCCCGCCGGCCATAAAGGGTGGAAGGCCCTGCCGTTCTTCTTCCAGATGGAGACGAACCACCACCTCCGGGCATGCCTCCACATGATCGTGGCGCTGGGCTACGGTGAGTTTCTCAGCGCAAATGCCGAGCCCGTCTGCAAGGGAGCGATGGCGATACCTCTGCTGATGGCGCGGCTCGACACCCAGCGTTTTCCAATTCGGACAGAGGTCCGTGGTGAAGGGTGGTTCGAGCAGCGTTGGAACCTGTTGAAAAACCAAATTGGGATCGAATAAAGCATCGGTCCCAAAATACGGCGGAGACTTCTTGTCGCTGCCCAGCTGATTAAAAGTAATGGCCCATTTAACAAATCCCATGGTTAGGGATTGGGGAAGCTTTGTCTCTACGCGCCCAGCTTGAGACAAGCGGTAAACACTAGGCGCGCAAGAACGTGTGGTTAAGTGGCCTTTCCTGCCTGCGTTATTGACCGGTGCTACATGATCAATATCGCAGGCAGGCGCTCGTAGTCAAAGAAGTGACTAAGTATCACAGCGAAAATGGAGAATCCCATGTCTAAAAAATCCTTCAAGGCTTGGCTCAAGGGAACGACTTCTATCCTCAGCCGCTCGCTCCTAGGCGACCAATGCTTTGACATCACAGGCGATGAAAGTCCAGCCCAGCACCTTACATTTGTCAGCCCCGATGGAAAGGTGTTCAATATGGGGCGTAATAACGTCCCTGGCCTCTTGTGTGAATACATCACCATTCAAAGTCAGTTCCGGTGGCCTATCAAGTTTGGGCAAGGGGGCTTCAACCCTGAATACCTCATCCGAAATCCTGTCGAGTATGCCTTCCTTGAAGTTCTGCTCAGAATGACCCCTGATGGTCAGCAGTTGTTTCAGTCAGTCCCAGCTGATCTGAAAGTTGAAGTAGATAGGGACTTTGAGTTATGCCTGAGCATGATAGCATTCGTAGCTGGTGGTTCGATAATCCGGTCTGTGGCGGCGGACGTTTCCACAAAGGGCGTTGTCGCCGTCAGAGAAGCGATGGGACTGATTGATCGCACCCTCCCTGTATTCGATGACGGTGTAGCGGACCAACACCTCCCGCCACTGCGCGGTGAAGGCTTTTTTGAACGGCAGTGGAACCGGTTTGTGGACCTGGGATTTGTAGCTACGCTGCCAAGTACTGCAACACACTGAGCTGTCTACGCCTGGGCCGAACACCCATCCCTCCAAAACCCGTTTAGCGGGTTTTGGAGGGATGGATAAAAATAATGGGCGACGGTACAAGTGACTACTCCCTGTCTGCCTACCTCTTCGCACTCAATTATCAGCAGGCAATCAATCGTCATTGATTCTCTCATTACATTGTGATATAAGGGTATGCAATGCTTGGGCATTTTGAATAATCATTGTTTGGCATAATGATCTCAAGCCCACAGGATTGCTGATCAGGTTGGCTAAATCTTAAATTTAGTTGATGTGGAGGCTGGAATGGCTAATAAGGAGGCGGCAAAAGTAGCCCTTACTCACATTACTGATAATATTAATTCTTTAAGGCCGTTGCTGAATTGGGACCTTGCGCTGGATAAGATTAGAATAAGCTTTACCGATCTTGCTAGTGTCGTAAATAAAAAGCTGCCTGGCGCAAAATATGATAAACAAAGAATTACGATGCCCTTAGGCTTAATCAAGCTTGCTATAAATAAGGCGAATAAGGAGGACGATAGTGTTCATATACCACAAATAACGTTTGTTGTCGTTAACGCCGCCGACAAACGCACCCCTTGCGGGGCAATGTACGACGATCGCACCGTTTTAGATTCAGAACAGCCCCTTGCTTTGAGGGCAATATATGAATTTTCCTGGACAGGTCTAATTAGAAATCAGCTTATTAACTTGATTAATAACGGCCCATCACGATGCACATCTGAGATGTTTGATGCGTCTATTCCCCATTGGTGGCCCTAGACAAAGCCTTAGATATGGCGATCAACATGGCAGAGACACGCAAATGAAGAAGTTCATAGGTACGGGTTCGCCATCACTCAGGAAATCGTTGGTGCCGGTGCCGTAATTTCGGATACCTCGTTGAAAATGGTTGTTGGGTGTGGATGAAAGATCAATCAAAGGTTTGTGGAAGACAGCCGCTGTATGGTCAGCACCCGCGCTTCCGCAGCCGGCTCTCAACCACCTTGGCGTTTCCATAAAGAAGGCCAGCGGCGGCAGTGTTCCCGCGCCGCGCTTCAAGTGCGGCCATCGTCAGCGACACCGCCAGTTCACCGCGCAAGTCCGCGACCTGCCCAACCCTGGCATCCTCTATGTATTTGGCCGACAGGCTCGGGCTCCGATTGACGGCGTTCTCGAATTTCACCAGTGCCGCCTTTGAGCGCCGATGCCAACTCACCCCTATTACAGATACCGCCGCCGCCCCGAATAACGCCAGGATATGGGCCCCAGGTTTTGAGCCGATGTCCAAGACGCCCGCGACATCCATAACAGCAACAACAGGCAGCATGAGGCGAGCATAGTCTGCCCACTCGACCATCCTGGCGTGGCGCTGATGTTGCCTATAAAGTGACATGCCGGCCTCCACGTTTCTACAATATTTCAACAGCGGCCCGCATAAGATCATCGTTTACGTCGATATAACGCTGTGTGGTGGTGAGATGCTTGTGCCCGGCCAACTGCATGATGACCTTGGCGCTGATGCCCCTGTGCGCCAACTTCGTGATGAACCAGCGCCGGCCCGAATGGCTGGTGGCTCCGTCGAGACCGGCGGCGTCATAGAGATCGCCCATCAACTGGCACAGGGTGTTCGCGGAAAACGGCGTCCGCTTCTGGGTCATCAGCAGCGGGCGGTCCTGCTTCACGGTGTCGCCCAGCGTGCCCCTATACCGCTCGATCTCCCGCCGCAGACGGTCCGACACGAACACCACCCGCGCGTGCCCCCCTTTGGTGATGGTGCTGGACAGCCTGATCTGGCTGCGCACCGTCCGGCCATCGGCTTCGAACACGTCGCCCACGGTGAGGCCGGCGATTTCACCCACCCTCATTCCGGCCTGATAACTCAAAATGAATGCAATCCGGTTTCGAGCAGCGTGCTTAGTCTGTGCCACGACAGCAAGGATACGCTTCTGCTCGGCATCAGTTAATACGCGGGCTTGAGACATCGCAAACCTCATTTATTGCTGTGTTTACCTACCATCTATTATGTTTCCAGGTTGGGAGAAGGTCAAACGAAGGTTGAAGCCCAGCGTTTGTGCGGGTTTCGGGCGAAACCTCATCTTATGTGCATTATGTGAGGTTTCTGGATTGGATGGGTTTAGCGATTCCAGGTACGGCGTAAAGGTCTGAAATGTGACCCGATACACGGCTTTGCAGGTGCTTGGCGGGAGTGCCTGCGATCGTTTGAACAGGTCGGGGACAAGGGCGCCAAACCCTCAGCGAGCACTGAGAGCGACGCTGACCGGCGGAAATGGAACGTGGCCCTTGATCACCGTCAAGGTTCCAGGAGGGTGCGTCAGGCTAACTACGTCGTAGACAGCCCAGCAGACTTACCGGCTATCGACAGAATGAGACACCCATGGCCTTCACAAATAGGGCAGGCATAGCCAGAACCATGGCGCTCCGGATCATTATGGCCTCGCCGTTCCGGCTCTTTTTTCTGCTAGCCGGCGGCTTCGCGCTAGTGGCGATGATCCCGTGGCTCGCTCTGTTGACAGAGCACTTCACCTGGGAAGGGGCGATGGCTCCCGCCGTCTGGCACGGCCATGAAATGATTTTCGGTTACACCGTGGCGGTGATCGCTGGCTTCCTGTTGACCGCCGTTGCCGATTGGACCGAGACTCCGGTTTGCTCCGGCCGCCCCCTTGCCATTCTCGGCTTGCTCTGGCTGCTGGGCCGACTGGGAATGACTCTCGCGCCGTCGCCCTGGGTAGCCATGGTCGCCGACCTCCTGTTCCTGCCCGCTCTAATCGTTACGGTATCGGGACCACTGATCCGCACCGGCAATCGGCGCCAGGGCCTGCTGATGGCCGCGCTGGCCGCGTTGGTCGTCGCTGACGCCGCCATTCACCTGGAAAGCCAGGGCGTCATCAAAGGTGATGTCTTCGTTGGCCTGACTACGGTCGTCGATCTGGTGATGATACCAATCGGAGTGATTGGAGGCCGGATCATTCCCGCCTTCACCGGCAACGTCCTGCGGCGGCGGGGCGAATCCGACTTGCCGCGGACACGGCCCTGGGTTGAGCGAGTCGCGGTGCTGTCGCTGTTTCTGGTCGCAGCACTCGACCTCTCGCCGGTGCCGACCGCAGTGACCGGGTTGGCGGCGTTTGTGGCGGGCGCGGTGCACGCGGTGCGACTCTCGGGCTGGCGTGGCCTGCGTACCCTCGGCCAGCCGATCCTCTTCGTGCTCCATCTCGGCTATGGCTGGCTGGTCGTGGGGCTGTGGCTCAAGGCGCTGGCTGCCTTCTTCACGGCGATACAGCCGACGGCGGCTCTGCACGCCCTCACCATCGGCGCCGTCGGCACCCTCACCATTGGCGTGATGACCCGTGTCTCGCGCGGACATACCGGGCGGACGATCATCGCTGGTCCCTTTGCCGTCGCCGCTTACGTGCTGCTAACCGCCGCAGCCTTGGCGCGGGTGGCGGGGCCCTCTCTGTGGCCCGACGGGACCGCCTTCGCGCTGACACTGGCGGGCGGATTCTGGCTCGCGGCATTTGTCGCCTTCCTCGCCGATCAGATCGGCATCCTGACGCACCCTCGAATCGACGGCCGTCCGGGCTGAAAAATGCCTCGCCCAAACCGCCAGTGACGGCTTGAAGGCGCTGGAATAATTGTATGAAAATTTTCCGCCCCGTTTCCCGCACTTCTGGTTTAGTGCCGGGAAATTTGAATCGCGGTGCAGACCATGGTAATTACGCTGGGGCGGAATGTCCATATAACATGGTAATCCATGCATGGATTATGGGCATCATGACCGATGCTGGAAAAATATATTTATTGAATATTTTCATCCAGCCAAGCCCGACTTGACGAGCGTCAATGTCCATGACCCTGGGTGGAGGTAGCGTTTATGCCGTTCCGCTCCGGGTGCGACGACACACACGATCTCAGGTCGCGGACGAGCCCCGAACCAGATGATGCAGGATTACGGCCTTGAGCCAACGTCACGATCATAGCTGGACTAGCCCCCCCGCCCGCGTGGTCCGGATCGGCCGCATCCTCGCGCTCCTGCTGCTGGCGATTACACTGTCCTGGTCGGCCGCCGCAGGTGCCGTCGGCAGGCTTGCCGACTTTCTGCCCAGGGTGCTGCCGGCTGATCTGATCCCAGGCGCCGATCGCTTCGGTCCGATAGAGGGAATGCCGCCGGCCGCGGGTGTGTTCCGGGGTGACCAGTTGCTCGGCTATGCCTTCGTCAACGGCGATGTCGTCAACGCCACGGGCTATTCGGGTAAGCCGATCGAGATTCTGGTCGGGCTCGACACAAAAGGGGTGATCCGCGGAGGCCGGTTGGTCGAGCATCACGAGCCGATCGTACTGGTGGGCATTCCCGTCGCCAAGGTCGTGGCCTTTATCGATGGCTATGTCGGCTTCAACGTCCTGGAGACCGCGGGCAAAGTCGCCGATAAGCCGCCGGTCGACCTGATCAGCGGCGCCACCGTCAGCACCATCGTGATCGGCGAGAGCATGGTACGGTCGGCGCTCAAGGTGGCGCGCTCGCGCGGGCTGGGAAGCGGCGGCGCCTCGGTGGCAGGGGCCGCCGAAACCGTAATCCGCCGGGTCGATTCCGAACGCACCGCCGTCGAGGATTGGCAGACCCTGACCGGAGGTGGCGCCGTCCGACGCTTGCTGCTGTCGGTGGGGGACGTCAATCGTGCCTTCGAGCATTCGGGCAACGCCGAGGCGATAGCGCGGCCGGAACCGGGAGCTCCCGACGATACATTCATCGACATCTTTCTTGCGGACGTGAGTTCACCCGCCATCGGGCGCAGCCTGCTTGGCGACGGCGAGTACGCCAATCTGATCGCGCGCCTCAAACCCGGTCAGGCGGCGCTGGTGATCGCTGGTGCTGGCCGCTACTCGTTCCGGGGCACCGGCTTTGTGCGCGGCGGCATCTTCGACCGCATCCAGCTCATCCAGGGCGAGGACAGCCTGCTGTTCCACGACCGCGACTACAAGCGCCTGGGCGCGCTTGCCGCCGTCGGCGCCCCGAGCTTCGACGAGATCGGGCTTTATGTGGTGCCCACCACCGTGCCGTTCGATCCGGCTGCCCCATGGCGGCTGCAACTGCTGGTCCAGCGTCAGGTCGGGGCCTTGCAGCGGGCTTTCCTGACCTTCGAGGCCGACTACGTCCTGCCCGACCGCTATCTCAAGATCGAGCGGAAGGCAGCGCCGGCTGCCGTGCCGGTGACCGCCACGCCATCCGCCGCCCCCCCCGCCGCGGTGACGGACGAACCTGCCGAGGTGCCGCTGTGGCAAAGGCTGTGGCTGGGCCGGGCGGTGGATATCGCCATTCTCGCCGTTGCCCTGTTTGCGCTGACCGCTCTCTATTTCTTTCAGAATTTGGTGGTGGTGCGCCCCCGGCTGCACCGGGCGCTGCGGTTGGGCTTCCTCACCTTCACCCTGCTTTGGCTCGGCTGGTTTGCCACGGCCCAGCTCTCGGTGGTCAATGTTTTGACCTTCATCAACAGCCTGATCGGCGGCTTTTCCTGGACCAACTTCCTGCTCGACCCGCTGATCTTCATCCTGTGGTTCGGGGTGGCGGCGGCGCTGATCCTGTGGGGCCGCGGCGTGTTCTGCGGTTGGCTGTGTCCGTTCGGTGCGCTTCAGGAGTTGCTGAATCAGGCGGCGCGCTATTTCAAGGTGCCGCAGGTGCGCCTGCCCTGGGGTCTGCACGAGCGGCTGTGGGCGATAAAATATTTGGTGTTCCTGGCGCTGTTCGGGCTGTCGCTGCACTCGCTCGCCCTGGCCGAGCGCGCCGCCGAGATCGAGCCTTTCAAGACGGCAATCATCCTGCACTTTCAACGCGACTGGCCGTTCGTGGCCTTCGCCTTGCTGCTGCTGGTGGCCGGGCTGTTCATCGAGCGCTTCTTCTGCCGCTATCTCTGCCCGCTGGGGGCGGCGCTGGCCATTCCGGCGAAGCTTCGGGTGTTCGACTGGCTGCGCCGGCACAAGGAGTGCGGCAGCCCGTGTCAGCGCTGCGCCCGCGAATGCCCGGTCGAGGCCATTCACCCCGAGGGGAATATCAACCCCAACGAGTGCATCCAGTGCATGAACTGCCAGGTCCTCTACTGGCACGAGCATAATTGTCCGGCAATGATTCAGCGCCGCCTCAAGCGCGAAAAGCGCGAGGCCCTGAGTTCGCCGGTCTCCCGGAGCGACGTTTCCAGTCGTGGCAACCAGTGTGATGGCAACCCAAGGAGTGGCGAGCATGTCTGAAGACGTGAAAAGCAAGACAGCGGTAAGCCGGCGTGATCTGCTGGGAGGGACCGCGACCGTCGCGGCGATGGCTGGTCTAGCCGGTGCCGGAGTGGTCGGCGGGGTCGCCCTGAGCGGGGGCGGCGAGGCTCAGGCGGCAACCACGCCCAACCGGGCCGAAGTCAAACCCGGCGATCTCGACGAGTATTATTGCTTCCACAGCGGCGGCCAGTCGGGCGAGGTCCGGATCGTCGGCCTGCCGTCGATGCGCGAGCTGATCCGGATTCCGGTGTTCAACCGCTGCTCCGCCACCGGCTGGGGCCAGACCAACGAGTCCAAGAAGATTCTCGCCGACGGCCTGCTGGCGGAGACCAAGGCCTTCCAGGCCAAGCACGGCATCTTCCTCAACGGCGACGCCCACCATCCCCACGTTTCGTTCACCGACGGCACCTACGACGGCCGCTACATTTTCGTCAACGACAAGGCCAACGCCCGCATCGCCCGCATCCGCGGTGACGTCATGCGCGTCGACAAGATCATCGAAATCCCCAACGCCCGCGACGTTCACGGGCTCCGGCTGCAGAAATATCCGCGCACCGGCTACGTCTTCTGCTGCGGCGAACATCTGGTGCCGATGCCGGTCAACGACGGCAAGATTCTCGACGACCCCAAGAAGTATCACTGCGTCTACACCGCAGTGGACGGCGACACCATGAAGGTGGCGTGGCAGGTACTGGTCGACGGCAACCTCGACAACACCGACGCCGACTATCAGGGCAAGTATGCCTTCGCCACCTGCTACAATTCCGAAGGCGGCATGACCACGGCCGAAATGACCGCCGCCGAGCAGGATTGGGCGGTGGTCTTCAACATCAAGCGCATCGAGGCGGCGGTCAAGGCCGGCCAATGCGAAATCTGGAACGGCGTGCCGGTGGTCGACGGCCGTCACGGCTCCAAGCTTACCCGCTACATCCCGGTGCCCAACAATCCCCACGGCTGCAACACCGCCCCCGACGGCATTCACGTCACCTTCAACGGCAAGCTGTCGCCGACGGTGACGGTGATCGACGTCCGCCTGCTCGACGATCTCTTCGAGGACAAGCTGAAGCCGCGGGACGTCGTGGTCGCCGAGCCCAAGCTGGGCCTCGGGCCATTGCACACCGCCTACGACGGCAAGGGCAACGCCTTCACCACCCTGTTCCTCGACAGTCAGGTGGTGAAGTGGAACATCGACAAGGCCAAGCGCGCCTTCAAGGGCGAGAAGGTCGATCCGATCCTCCAGAAGATCGACGTCCAGTACCAGCCGGGCCACAACCACGCCTCCATGAGCGAGACCAAGGAGGCCGACGGCAAGTGGCTGATCTCTCTCAATAAGTTCTCGAAGGACCGCTTCCTCAACGTCGGCCCGCTCAAGCCCGAGAACGACCAGCTCATCGACATCTCCGGCGACGAGATGAAGGTGGTCCACGACGGCCCCAGCTTTGCCGAACCCCACGATACCGAGATCGTCCACCGCTCGAAGATCAACCCGGTCAACGTCTTCAAGCGCGACGACCCGATGTGGGAAGAGGCTCGCCAGTGGGCGAAGAAGGATGGCGTCGATCTCGACAACGCCGAGCATGTCATCCGCGACGGCAACAAGGTCCGGGTCTACATGGTGACGCGGGCGCCGGCCTTCAGCCTGGAGAAATTCACGGTCAAGCAGGGCGACGAGGTCACGGTGATCATCTCCAACATGGATGACGTCGACGATCTCTCTCACGGTTTCATCGTGCAGAATCATGGCGTCTGCATGGAGATCGCGCCCCAGGCCACCGCTTCGGTGACGTTCATTGCCGACCGGCCGGGTGTTCACTGGTTCTACTGCACCTGGTTCTGCCACGCCCTCCACATGGAGATGGCCGGACGCATGCTGGTCGAACCGGCGTAACCAAGAAAGTGACGGCGATGACGGCGGTGCTGCGGTGCGGTTTCGGGGTCTCGGCCGGGGTGGTTGCCCTGGCGCTGACTCTGGCCGCGCCGGCCGCCGCCGCCACCGTCGCTGTTCTTCCCGGTGCGTTGGTGGGCGCGGTGGGGGCCGCGGCACCCGGGGATGTGCTGGTGCTGGCGCCGGGAGTCCATGCCGGGCCGGTGGTGATCGAAAAGCCGCTGACGCTTCAGGGACTGCCGGGCGCCATCCTTGATGGCGGCGGCACCGGTCAGGTGATCCGCATCCTGGCCCCCGACGTGGTGATCCGGGGGCTGACCGTGCGCAACTCCGGCATCATCCTACCCGACCGCGACGCCGGTATTTTCGTGGGCAAGGAAGGCGACCGGGCGCTGATCGTCGGTAACACCCTCGAGCACAATCTAATCGGCGTCGATCTCTGGGGGCCGCATGACGCGGTGGTGCGCGGCAACCGGGTTTCCGGCCGCACCGACCTCCGGGTCAACGAGCGCGGCAACGACATCCAGCTCTGGAATTCGCCGGGCTCGCAGGTAATCGGCAACGATATACGCTGGGGCCGCGACGGCATCTTCACCAATGTCAGCCGCAACAACCGCTTCGAGAGCAATCGTATTCAGGAGGTCCGTTACGCTGTCCACTACATGTACACCCAGAACAGTACGGTGATCGGCAACCTCTCCAGCGGCAACGACATCGGCTACGCCATCATGTTTTCCGACAATCTGGTGGTGCGCGGCAATCTTTCGGAGAACGACCACGCCCACGGCATGGTCTTCAACTACGCCAACAGCTCGACCATCGAACATAACATCGTGCGGGGCGGCGGCGAAAAATGCGTCTTCATCTATAACGCCAACAAGAACAGCTTCTTCGACAACCGCTTCGAAGATTGCGAGATCGGCATCCACTTCACCGCCGGCTCGGAACGCAACCGCATCGCCGGCAATGCCTTTGTCAACAATCGCAATCAGGTGATGTACGTCGGCACCGTCTCGCTCGACTGGTCGTGGCAGGGGCGCGGCAATTACTGGTCCGACAATCCCGCCTTCGATCTCAACGATGACGGTATCGCCGACACCGCCTATCGGCCAAACGATCTGGTCGACCGGGTGGTCTGGACGTGGCCGGCGGCCAAGTTGTTGCTCAACAGCCCCGGCATTCAGGTCATTCGCTGGGCGCAGGCGCAGTTTCCCGCCCTCCACCCCGGTGGCGTCGTCGACAGCCGGCCGCTGATGGCCCCGCCCACCGTCGCCGAACCGGTGTTTCATCTTGAGGACCAGCCATGAGCGCCGAAGCCACCGTCACCCTGACCGGGGTCGCCAAACGCTACGCCACCCTCACCGCCGTCTCGGAGGTCGATCTCTCCCTTGGTACGGGAGAGTGCATCGCCCTGGTCGGCCACAACGGCGCCGGAAAGAGCACGCTGATCAAGCTAATGCTCGGCCTGATCCGGCCGTCCGAAGGCACGGTGCGGGTGCTGGGCGATGATCCGGCGGCCAGCCGGGCGGTGCGTGGCAAAGCCGGCATCGGCTTCCTGCCCGAGAACGTCGCCTTCCCTCCCGCCATGACCGGCCTGGAACTCCTCAGCTTTTACGCCCGGCTCAAGGGCGAACCGACCGCCGGGCTCAAGGACCTGCTGGCACGGGTCGGCCTCGCCGAGGCGGCGGGTCGGCGGGTCGGCGGCTATTCCAAGGGCATGCGCCAGCGGCTCGGGCTGGCCCAGGCGCTTTTGGGCGCCCCGCGGGTGCTGCTGCTCGACGAGCCGACCACCGGGCTCGACCCCGAACTGCGCCGCCAGTTCTATGAGATCGTGCGGACGTTGCGCGACGGCGGCGCCACCGTGCTCTTGTCCTCCCACGCCCTGACCGAACTGGAAGAGCGCGCCGACCGGGTGGTGGTGATGAACCGGGGCCGCATGGTCGCTGGCGGCACCATGGCCGAACTGCGCGGTCTGGTCGACCTGCCGGTGCGCATTCTGCTGCGGGTGCCCGACAACTCCCTGGAGGCGCTGGCCGGACTGGCGGGCTCGCGCCGGGTCAACGGTCATATCGTCGAAATCACCTGCCGCCATCACGACAAGATGGCCACCCTGCGCCGGATCACCGAGCTGCCGCTAGCCATCGACGATCTCGAAATCATGCTGCCGACTCTCGACGAGCTTTACGCCACCTTCATGGAACGGGAGGCGCCGCGATGATCACCATCCTGATCCTGGCCGCCAATGAAATCCGCTCGGGCCTGCGCAACCGCTGGGTGGTGGCGACGACGCTGCTGATGGCGGCGCTGGCCCTCACCCTGGCCTTCCTCGGCAGCGCTCCCACCGGCAATGTCGGAGTCGGCGCCTTGGCGGTGACCGTGGTCAGCCTCTCTAGCCTGACCATCTTTCTGCTGCCGCTGATCGCGCTGCTGCTCTCCTACGATGCCGTGGTCGGCGAAGTCGAGCGCGGGACGCTGATTTTGCTGCTCAGCTATCCAGTCGGACGCGGACAAGTCGTGCTGGGCAAGTTCCTCGGCCACACCGCGATCTTGACCTTCGCGACCGTGCTCGGTTACGGCGCCGCCGGGGTGGCGCTGGTCGCCTCCAGCGGGCCGGCCGATGCCGGGGCGTGGCACGCCTTTCTGGCCATGATCGGCTCCAGTGTCCTGCTCGGCGCCGCCTTCACCGCGCTCGGCTATCTGATCAGCGTCGCGGCGCGGGATCGCGGTACCGCCGCCGGGTTGGCCATTGGCGTCTGGCTCGGGCTGGTGCTGCTCTACGACATGGGGCTGCTCGGGGCGCTGGTCGCCGACCACGGGCGCTTTCTCTCGGTGCCGGTGGTCAACGCCCTGCTGCTGATCAACCCCACCGACGTCTATCGGCTGTTTAATCTCAGCGGTTTTTCCGATGTTGGCCGCTTCGCCGGCATGGCCGGGCTGACTGGGCAACTCCAGGTTTCGTCAGGAGCGCTGCTGTCGGCTCTGGCGGCCTGGGTGGCGATGCCGCTGCTTGTCGCGACACTGCTGTTTCAACGGAGGCAGTTCTGATGATCCGCACCCTGATGCCGCACACATCGCGTTGGCTGCTGCTCGCCGGCCTGCTGCTCGCCGGTTGCACGCAGGATGCTGCGCCGCCGCCGCCGCCCCAAGAAGTCGGCGACGCTGCCTCCGGGCATTATTGTGGTATGCCACTGGCCGAGCATCCCGGCCCCAAGGGGCAAGTGTTCCTGAAAAGCGTGCCGGGCAAGCCTGTGTGGTTCACCTCTGTGCGCGACGCCGTGGCCTTCACCCTGCTGCCCGAGGAACCCAAGGACATCGCCGCCATCTACGTCAACGATATGGGCCGGGCAAAAAACTGGAGTCAGCCGGAAACCGGAACCTGGATCGAGGCGCGTCAGGCATGGTTCGTGATCGCGAGCAGCCGTAACGGCGGCATGGGCGCCCCAGAGGCGATTCCCTTCGGCACCCAGTTGGCGGCCAAAGCCTTCCGCGACGCCAACGGGGGGCGTCTGGTGCGGTTCGCGGAGATTCCCCGCGACTACGTCCTCGGTGACGGGAAAGGACTGCTGCCATGAGTTCAGCCACGACCAGCCGCCGCCGCTTCATCGGCATCAGCGCCGCCGCCGCCGGTCTCGCTCTGCTACCCTTCGGTCCTCGCCCGGGATGGGCCGAGACTAAATCCTTGCGGGTCTGGCGTGGCTCGGCGCTCGGGGCCGATGCCTGCATCCAGCTTCACCACCCCGACGCCGAACGGCTGATCGCCATGTGCCTCGCCGAGATCGAGCGGTTGGAGACGGTGTTCAGCCTCTATCGTCCCGATTCAGCGCTATCCCGGCTCAATCGTGCCGGGGAACTGACCGCGCCGCCCTTCGATCTCGTGCGCCTGCTGTCGGAAAGCGCGGGCTTCAGCGCTCTTACCGATGGCGCCTTCGATCCAACGGTACAGCCGCTCTGGACCCTCTATGCCAACCACTTCGCCCGCCCCGACGCCGATCCCGAGGGACCGGCCGAAAGCGCGGTGCGCGAGGCGCTGGCGCGGATCGGCTGGCGCGGCGTGATTGTGGACGGCGATCGCATCGCTTTCGCCCGACCGGGCATGGCGCTGACCCTCAACGGCATTGCCCAGGGCTACATCACCGACCGGGTGATCGAGCGGCTGCGCGCCTCCGGGGTCGAGCGGGTGCTGGCCGATCTGGGCGAAACCCGGGCTCTCGGCCGCCATCCCGACGGCACTCCCTGGCGGATCGGTCTCGAAAGGCCGGGCCGGCGCCGTCAAGTTGCCCGCGTCGTCGATCTGGAAAACCGGGCGGTGTCGTCTTCGGGAGCCTACGGCACGGTGTTCGAGCCCAGCGGTCGCTTCAACCATCTGTTCGACCCGATGAGCGGGCGTTGCGGCGATCGCCAACTGGCGGTGTCGGTGGTTGCCGATACCGCGACCACGGCCGACGCTCTGTCCACCGCCTTCTGCTTCCTGCCGGGAGACCAGATGCGCGCGGTGCTGGCCCGCATCGGGGGAACGGCCTATGTCAGCCGGAACGACGACAGCCAAACCGTCTTGAACGGATAAGGGATGCTCGCGATGTCTTTGTTGGCCCAGGAGCCCGATGCCCCGGTCGCCACACTCGATGACTTGCTCGGCATCGCTGCGGCGATGGAGAGCGAGGCGGTGGGGCTCTACGCCGGGCTCGAAAGCGAGATGAGCCGCCAGGGTGCCGATGACGTCGCCGCGGTTTTTCGCCGGCTGGTGGCGATGGAGCAGTCCCATGTTGGAGCGGTTGCAGCGATCGGTCAGACGTTGCTCGGCCATGCGGTGACACCGTTTTCGGCGGGTGACGCCAGCGTCTGGCATCGGGTCATTCTGCCAACGGCCGACGAGGCGGCATCGACCGTACTGACGCCCTACCGCGCCCTCTCGATCGCCGTCCGCGCCGAGGAACGGGCCTTCGCCTTTTACAGCTATCTCGCGGCAGGAACTGCGGACCAGGCGCTGCGCCATCACGCCGAAGCCCTAGCCGCCGAGGAGCTTCAGCATGCCGCCCAACTGCGGATCGAGCGGCGCAAGGCTTATCACTGCGAATCCAGACGTCGGAGCCCGCCGATTCCCGACAGCCCGGAGGCGTTGACCGTTTTGGCCGGCGAGCTTCAGGCCGAGACCACGCGCACGATCGCCGCCCTGCCCGGGGGAGACGGCGTCAAAAGAAACCTGCGGGAGACGGTCCGCCTCCTCGAACGGCTCTACGACACCTACAACACCATCGCCGAACGGACCGACAGCGAAGCGGTGATGACCGCAGCGCTTTCCCTCGCCGAAACCGTGCTGCCCAAGCTCGCCCTGGCGCGTCAGCGCCTGATCACCACCCGTCCGGCGCCACAGGAAAGGCGCGCGCCGAAATAGCTTTGAGGAGCGGACAATCATGGGGTCTTTCAGTCTTTTTCACTGGCTGCTGGTGCTGGCGGTCATCCTGATCCTGTTCGGCGCCGGCAAATTGCCTTCGGTGATGGCCGACATGGCAAAGGGCATCAAAGCCTTCCGCTCTGGGCTCAAGGAGGAGGAGACACCAGCCGAGGCGCCACAGCCTCGGATACCGTAACGCACACAATTTCCAGAGTATTGCTCTCTTCACAAAACCATAGTCACAAGGAAACCCCAATGTCCAAGCCCACCGCCTTCCCGATGTTCCAGACCGACATCACCAAGATGCTCGCCGATTTTAAGGTGCCTGGCGTTGATTTCGAGCCGATGATTGCCGCCCAGCGCAAAAACATTGAAGCCCTTACCGAGGCCAACAATCTGGTTGTCGCTGGCGTTCAGGCGGTCATGAAGCGTCAGGCTGAAATCCTTCAGGCGTCGATGGAACAAGCCCGTACTGTCGCCAGCGAGATCATGGTTCCTGGTTCTCCCGAAGCCAAGCTCGCAAAGCAGGCAGAGGTGGTTCAGACTGCTTTCCAGGCCGCTCTGGGGAACATGAAGGAACTGGCGGATATCGTCACCAAATCCAATACGGAAGCCGGCAACGTTATTAGCAAGCGGGTCACAGAAGGCCTCGACGAGATAAAGGCTGCCGTGGTCAAAACCGCAAAAAAGTGAGGCCACAAAGTTTTCGGCCAGCACCCCAGGATCGAAGTGGCCAGTGTCAGTTGGCCATAGCGGTCACGGGGTGCACCCCACGTTCTCGACCGTTTTCCCACCCTCTTCGCCCATCATAATGACCGCAATTCTCTATTTTTTCTATCAGAAGGTAGGGCTCATATCGTGAACAGATCGACCGCACACGTTTCTTGCACGGGCGATTTTTTCGCCCCGTAACTCATTGCTATATATAGTATATTTCAATCGTCTATACTACTACGGATCAGAAGGCTAGGAGTTCGAATCTCTTCGGGCGCGCCATTTTTCAAGGGCTTAGCAGCACAACTCAACAAGAGCACGCAAAACAACTTAAGCGTGCTTTCGTGCCCATGTTGTTGAAAACATGGCAATTTTCTGCTGCCCCCTTGATCCACCATCCCCAAAGTGCTACCGACACGTTTTGACCACGCGTTTACGCCACTCGTAAAACGCACATATCCCACACGCGGGGTAATCAAAATGGCGGCACATATCGACAACCAGCGAACCCTCTTCGGCGGGAAAGTCGTCATCTACCAGCGCACCGATATCAAGAACACCACATGGCATTGTAAGATAAAATTCCCGAAAACTCCGCCAGTCCGTCAAAGCCTCTGGACCACCGATGAGAAAGAGGCCACAGAAAAGGCGGAAGAACTCTATATGGAACTCAAGCACCGCCACAAGCGCGGTCTGTCCATAGCCCGTAAAAAGTTTGATGAGACCGTCGCGGCATATCTTCGTGATCTTGAAGCCGATCCTACCGCAAAGCCAAAGAAGATCGCCGATCACAAGGCCATGTCGAAATACTCTTTAGAATATTTTGGCAGCCGCCATATCGACCTTATCACCTCGACGGAAATCACAAAGTATCAGCGGTGGCGGCGAGATTATTGGTTCACAGGTCCAGGAGCCGAGCAGGAAACTTACGAATATGTTCGCGAGGGCAAGACGGTTGTTTCCAAGAAACGACCACCAAAGCGGCCATCGGCATCCACGATCAACAATGAGAACACGCTGCTTCGCGCCGTCTTCAATTTCGCCGCCGCCAAAGATTGGATCAAGGTGGGCGAGATACCGGTTATCGATCAGAAAATTGACAAGGAGTTCACCGGGGAGGATGGGCACCGCCGCCCTGGCCTATCGGTCGAAGAGGTGAAGAAATTGCTGGCTACCAGCGAGCGGCGCTTGAAGGAGGTAGAGGGAGATCGGCGCCTGTATCACCAGCGGTTCATGCTCCACACCTTCGTCGGCATCATGGCGTGCACAGGTTGCCGCGACTACGAGGCGATGAACCTGCGTTGGGTTGATATCGACTACGTGAACAGGAAAGACGGCAAGCAGTTTTCTAAGGTCTACGTGAAGGGTAAAAGGAAGCAGAGGTGGCTTGTGCCGCTGAACGGGTTAGTCGATGTGATCGATCGACTTGTGACGTTCACCATTGATTACAGGTTGCGCCTTGATCCAGATGGCGATTGCTCCCTTGAGGTGGATGAGACGCCA
>SESF01014750.1_pt1 | contig 23877 bp, 19 predicted proteins | sample 3171521 | NCBI WGS metagenome assembly SESF01 (sample SAMN10866945, study PRJNA518727) | freshwater metagenome | biome: subpolar coniferous forest; feature: holomictic lake; material: water; isolation source: holomictic Lake 227, 6 m and 8 m depth | place: Canada: near Kenora, Ontario | collected...
GCGGGGGGCTGAGCAAATACGAAATATCATCAAGGGCAAGGTCGTCGACATTGCCAAAGGGCCGGCGACCGCCAAGGTGAAGATCGACATCGGCAATGGCGTCGTGATCACCTCCTCGGTTACAACCGAGGCGGCCGAGGATCTGGGTCTCGCCGTTGGCGACGCGGTATCGGTGATCGTCAAATCCAGCGACGTCATTATCGGCAAATAGACGCGGTTATTCTTTGGCAAGCCTGCCGGACCGCCGCGATCAGCGGGTCGCGACCGTGGTCAGCTGGTTCTCGTTCAGCTTGGCGGGGGGCGGCGGCCGGCAGCCCCCGGACGCCACCCGTCCGGTACGGCGTGGCGCCTCGCCGGAAATGGACGGAAGAGGTCCCACCGGCCTTTTCGCGCCGACCGGCCATTGATGAAACGGGCCGAATCTCATGAAGTCCCGCCGCCGGGACCAGACGTCGCCGGATCAGCCCGGTCGAGAACCTGGGCTGAGGCCGCTCCCGGAGACCACCAGGGCGACACCTTTGATCTGGGCGAATACCGGCTGGCCGGGGGCAAGACCAAGGGCGTCCCAGGATTTGCGCGTGACGCGGGAGAGCAGGCGGGTGCCCAGCCCGTCGGCACCGAGAGCGATGGCGGCCATCATCTGCATCCCGTGCTGGGGTTCGACAGCGAGGATGCGGGCGGGCAGAATATTCAGAATGGTACTACCGGTCGCGGGCGCCGAGGCGAGACTGACGTCGGCGGCGGTGATACGGATGCGCCGCGTCGCGCCGATCCGTTCGCTGCCGCCGGGAACCAGCAGCTGCCCGCCCGGCACGGCCAGGGAAGCGAGGCCGTAGGCGGCGTCGAAGCTCTCCACCGTCGCCACCAGGGTGACGCCGGCCTCGGGCAGGCGGGCGATGGGCAGCGCCGGGTCCGCCTGAAGCGCCTCCAGCGATCCCGCTGCGATCACCCGGCCCTTGTCCACCAGCACCAGATGATCGGCGAGGCGCTCGACTTCGGTGATGTCGTGGCTGACATACAGTACCGGCACCGACAGCGCTTCGTGCAGCCGTTCGAGATAGGGCAGAATCTCATTCTTACTGAAGCGGTCGAGAGCTGCCAGCGGCTCGTCCATCAGCAGCAGCCGGGGCTGGGAGAGCAGCGCCCGAGCCACCGCCACCCGCTGGCGCTCGCCGCCGGAGAGATGGTTCGGCGCCCGCTCCAGCAGGGACGCGAGCCCGAGCAACGCCACCACATCGTCGATGCGGATGGTTTCCCGCTCGCCCCGGCTCACCGACCGCCGGTGGCCGTAAAGCAGGTTACCGCGCACCGAGAGGTGGGGAAACAGACTCGCCTCCTGGAAGACATAGCCCACCGGCCGGCGGTGCACCGGCAGGAAGGTTCGGGCGCCATCCTGCCAGACCGTACCGTCGAGGGAGAGATGGCCGTCATCCAGCCGTTGCAGACCGGCGACACAGCGCAGCAGCGTGGTCTTACCGCAGCCTGAGGGACCGAACAGCGCCGTCACCCCCCGTGCCGGCGCCTCGAAGGCGGCGTCGAGGGCGAAGCCGCCGAGCCGGCCGCGAAAGCGCGCCCTTAGGCCGGACACGTTCGCACTCATGTTCCTGCCCGCGCCAGGCGCTTTTCCAGCAGCATCATGGTCAGGATCACCGCAAAGGAGAAGGCCAGCATGCCGCCGGCCAGCACGTGGGCGGTGGCCCACTCGCCGGTCTCGACATAGTCGTAAATCGCCACCGACAGCACCTTGGTCTTGCCCGGAATGGCGCCGCCGATCATCAGCACCACGCCGAACTCTCCCACGGTATGGGCGAAGCCGAGCACGGCGCCGGTGAGGACGCCGCGCTTCGCCAGCGGCAGCGCCACCGTGAAGAAACGGTCGAACGGGCCGGCGCCCAGCGTGGCGGCCACCTCCAGCGGCCGCTCGCCGAAGGCCTCGAAGGCGTTGCGGATCGGCTGAACCACGAACGGCATCGAGTAGAGCACCGAGCCGATCACCAGCCCCTCGAAGGTGAAGGCCAGGGTATGCGCCCCCCACGAAGACGCCAGCCAGCCGCCCGGACCCTGCGGCCCCAACAACAACAGCAGGTAGAAGCCGAGCACGGTCGGCGGCAGCACCAGGGGCAGCGCCACCACCGCGGCTACCGCCTCCTTCCACCGGGCCCGGGAACGGGCCAGCCACCATGCCACCGGCGTGCCGACCAGCAGCAGAATCGCCGTGGTCAACGCCGCCAGTTGCACCGTCAGCAGAATCGGTTGCAACGGCATCCGGTCAGCCGCCCGAGGCGAGGCCGTAGCCGTACCTCTCGATCACCTTGCGCGCCTCCGGCCCCTTGAGGAAGGCGAGGAAGGCGCGGGCGGCGGCGTCGGCTTCGCCCTTTTTCAGCAATACGGCGTCCTGGAGGATCGGATCATAGAGCGCTGCCGGCACCAGCCAGTATTGTGCGCCAGCTTTGGCGATCACCTGCGACAACGCGACAAAGCCCAGTTCGGCGTTGCCGGTGTCGACGAACTGGAACGCCTGGGCAATGCTGGTGCCCTGGACCAGCTTGGACGTCAGGGCGTCGGTGAGGCCGAGCCTGGTCAGCACCTGGACTCCGGCGGCGCCGTAGGGGGCGACCTTGGGGTTGGCGATCGAGAGCTTTTCAAACCTGCCGCCTTTCAGCGTCGCTTCATCGGCCGGAACGCCCGGAGTCTTGCCCCACAGCACCAGTTTGCCGATGGCGTAGGTGTAGCGGGAGCCCGGCACCGCCAGCCCATCGCCCTCCAGCTTCTTCGGCGTTTCGGCGTCGGCGGCGAGCAGGACGGCGAACGGCGCCTCCTGTTTGATCTGGGTGTAGAACTGGCCGGTGGAACCGAAGCTCAGCACCGCGGTGTGCCCGGTTTTCGCCGTGAAGGCGGTGGCGATCTCCTTGGCGGCTTCCGTGAAGTTGGCCGCCACCGCGACGGTGGTTTCGGCGGCGCCCGCCGGGTTGGTGAAAACCAGCAGGGCCAGGGTGGCGGTCAGAGCGGAGCGGAAAAAGACGTTTATCAAGGGATATCTCCTCAGTCTCTCAGTCGACGGCAAGAATGACGTGGGCGGCATCGATCAATGCCACCGCGGGGTCGCCGACCCGCAGTCCGAGATCGTCGGCACTGCGGGTGGTAATGACCGCGGTCAGCGTCTTGCCGCCGCCGATGTCGAGGCTGATCTCGGTGTTAACGGAGGCATCCTCGCGCCGGCTGACGATTCCCGCGATCCGGTTGCGCACCGAGGTGCGGCCATCCTCTGCCGCCGGGGCCAGCATGACGAAAGACGACTTGATCAGCGCCACCGCCCCCCGGCCGGGGATCAGCCCAAGGTCTCGCACGCTCTCACGGGTGATGATCGCGGTCAGCGCCGTGCCTTCGGCGAGGGCAAGGGTAACCTCCGCATTGACCGCGCCCTCGGTCACCGCGGTGACAGTGCAGCGCAGGGCGTTGCGGGCGCTGGTGCGCATCAGGAAGCTCCACAGCAGAGTGTTGGGCGAAAGACCGGTGCCGGAAAGGTCGGGCTCCAGCGCCTTGAAGGCGCGGGCGAGTTCGCCCTCCAACCGGTGAAAGGTCGCGATCACCCGCAGCCCTTCCGGGGTCAGCGTGGCCCCGCCGCCCCGGCGTCCTCCGACCTGGGCCGCGACCAGAGGGCGGCCGAACAGGTTGTTGAGCGCGTCGACGGCGTCCCAGGTTGCCTTGTAGGTCAGCCCCACCGCCCGCGCCGCGCCGGAAAGGCTGCCCGCCCGCGCCACCGCCTCCAGCAAGCGGATGCGCTCTCGCCCGGCGGGCGATGCGTGTTCCGCCTCGAAGGTGACATGCGCCCGAACCGACATTCCCGTATTTCCCTTCGACGCGCTATATGTCTAAGCTATATAGCGTTGACGGTGTCTTGGGAAGACGCTTTCTCGGCCGTTCCAGCATCGGAAGGGCTCAGCTCGTGGGCACCCTGCCGGAGCTGCCGCGGGCTTGCCGAGGCAGAGGAACGCGGGTCACACCGTTGATAAAGGATAGCGATCGTGTACCGTCGCCACCGGTCAGGCCGGCATCATCAGCTTCGCTGAGGCCATACGGCTCAGGGCCAGCCCCGCCGCCGCCGGAACAAGCCGGGAGCGGCGGGTTGGTTTCGTCGGGTCTGGCCGCCTCTCTTGCTGTTACAGCCGGAACTCGGCCGCGATATGCGAAAGGTCGGTCTTGGTGTCGCGGAGCGGGGCCACCCGCGGCGCGTAGGGCTTGCGGTCACTGGCGTAGAGCGGGCCGGTGGTCAGACCGTCGTCGGCGGCAATGCGGCGGGAGGCCTCCTGGAAATCGCCGGTCAAGGCCTCGCCGCTGGCGTGGGTCTGGGTCTTCCACTCCCGCTCTTCGGGCCGGAAGGTGACGCAGGGGCTGAGGGCGTGGATGAACGAGAAGCCCGGATGCTTGATGCCCTGGACGATCAGCTTGGTCAGGCCGTTGAGGTCGCCCGAAAAGCCGCGGGCGATGAAGTTCGCCCCCGACTGCAAGGCGACGCCCAGCGGCCGGAAGGCGCTGATGCCGGTGCCGCCCGGCTGAAGGTCGCTGTCCCAGTCCGGCGCCGTGGTCGGCGAGGGCTGGCCCTTGGTCATGCCGTAGACCTCGTTGTCCATCACGACATAGGTCAGGTCAACGTTGCGCCGGCAGGCGTGGAGGAAGTGATTGCCGCCGATCGAAAAGCCGTCGCCATCGCCGCCGGCGACCAGAACGGTGAGGTCGGGACGGGCCAGCTTGAGGCCGATCGCCAGCGGCAGCGCCCGGCCGTGCAGGCCATGAAAGCCATAGCAGGTGGTGTAAGCCGGGATGCGCGACGAGCAGCCGATGCCTGAGACGACGACGATTTTGGCCGGATCGAGCTGGAGTTCGGCGAACGCCCGGTTGACCGCGGCCTGAATGCCAAAATGACCGCAGCCGGGGCACCAGATCGGGGTGACGTCGGACTTGTAGTTCTTGGCTTCGAGTTTGGGGGTGCATCCATCCATAGGTTCAGCTCCAGCGGGCAAGAACGTCGCAGACTTCCGAGGGACGGATCGCCAGCGGACCGGGATGGCGCAGGCTTTCCGGCGCCACGGGCAAATCATATTGGGCCTTGAGGTAACCCAGGAACTGGCCGGAATGGCTCTGTTCCACCACCAGCAGCTTCTTGACCCCCTTGAGGGCCGCGGCAAGCTGGACCGGGCGGGACGGCGCCAGCAGGCGCATCGCCACCAGCCGGGTCTTGATCCCCGAGGCGCGGGCGCGGGCCAGGGCTTCGCGCACCGGTGCCGTGGTCGATCCCCAGGTGATGATGCCGATCTCGGCCTCGGCCTCACCCTCGATCTCGGCCCAGAGGTCGCCGTAATCGAAGTTTTCCAGCTTGTCGTTGCGCTTGTCGAGCTGGCTGTGGTGATCATTGGCCTGGGATGAAGGCGTGCCGCGCTCGTTGTGCTCGAGGCCGTCGGCGGTGTACTGGCCGCCGGGAGTACCGGGAATCGCCATCGGCGAGATGCCCGAGGCGGTCACGGCGTAGCGCTTGTAGGCGCCGGCCTTGGGCTCGACCGGGCGCAACCGCTCGGTCGGGAACGCCACCTCGACCGGGGCCGGAATCACCGCCTTGGCCTGGGCCATCAGCTGATCGGAGAGCACAAACACCGCGGTCTGGAGCGATTCGGCGAGATGGACCGACCATTGGGTGGCCAGCACGCAGTCATCGACCGAGAGCGGCGCCAGCACGACATGGGGGGCGTCGCCATGCAGGCCGTAGAGCGCGATGTTGAGGTCAGTCTGCTCGGACTTGGTCGGAATGCCGGTCGAGGGGCCGCCGCGCATGACGTTGAAGATCACCAGCGGCACCTCGGCACACACCGCAAGGCCGATCGACTCCAGTTTGAGTGCAAGGCCGGGGCCGGAGGTCGTGGTGAGGGAGGGCACACCGCCATAGGACGCGCCAATAGCCATCTGCACCGCCGCGATCTCGTCCTCGGCCTGGCAAAGCACGCCGCCGACCTCGGAGAAGCGCGGCGCCACCCATTCCAGCAGGTCGGTGGCCGGGGTGATCGGATAGAGCGCCGCGAAGCGGATGCCGCCCTTGAGCGCTCCGTACCCCGCGGCCTGATTGCCGGTGACCATCCAGCGCTCTGACGGCACGGTCCCGGCCGGCGTGGTGTCGACCAGCTTGAGCCTACCGGCGGAGCCATGGGCCGCGGCGAGCTGAACGCCGATGTCGAACCCGGCGCGCACCGCCTGGGTGGTGTCCTCGAGGCTGACGCCCTTGTCGAGCAGGGTTGCCGCGACGACATCGATCATCGCCTGCTCGGGCAGACCGATCAGGGCGGCGACGGTGCCGAGGGAAATGATGTTAGGACGGGCGCCCCGGATGTCCTCGGCCAGTTTGGCGATCGGCGCCGTCAGACTGAGCGCGCCCGAGGCCGCGATCTTTGCCGGGACATCGCCGGCATCCTCGTCGGCCAGCACCACGCTGTCGGGACCGAGAGGGATTTCGGCCACGAAACGTTCGACGTTGCGCCAGTCGAGGGCAATCAGCAGATCGAAACGGTCACCGTGACCGGAGACCGGCCGCCGGGCCAGCCGAACCAGCGCCGCCGCCTCGCCGCCGCGTATCTGCGGGCCGACGGTCCGGGTCATCAACCCATACCAGCCGGCCTTGCCGGCCGCCTCCAGCAGCAGCCCGCCAGCGGTGATCGCACCCGCGCCACCGCTGCCGGTGATGGCGACCGAAACAGTGTCAGCCGCCGATGTGAACTGTGTCATGCCTGGTTCCTCTGATCCTGGTCTTCCGTCACCGCCGTCCGCATCCGGGAGGTCAGCCGGTCCGCCCGCCTTTCGCTTAGCGGATGCGGGCCGCGCTGGCAACCCCGGTTCGTGACGCCGCCACCCCGGGGCGCGCCGCGTGGCATCCCGGTTACTGCGTCCTGGTAAGCGTCTTGGCAACTTTCGTGCCCGATCGTCAAGCGCCCCCAATGGTTGGCATCGCCCGCCGCTGAGAGACGGAGGCGACATTCTGTCGCAAATCCGACATGCCGCGTTTCATCCGCGACAGCGCCGCCGGCCCCAGCAGCGACGCGCCGCTCTCGGGACCGAAGCAGAGCGCGGTCTCGGGGCAAACAGCGCAGTTGGGCGCCCGGCACACCGTCAGACCCTCCCGGGCACAAAGCTGCCGGTAAAAGAACTTCTTCCACTTCATATCCGAGCGGTTGAGCCGGACCAGCTCGGGAAAATGGCGCCGGAACAGGGTATTGAGTTCGGAGCGCCCGGCCAGTCCCAGGTCTTGCCATAAATGGTTGGCGCCCAGGCTGCGCCGGGCCACGATCGCCGCCAGCCATTCCTCCTCCTCGCCCCGACCGGCCCGGCAGGTCAGGAGAAAGTCGCGCAGATCCGGCTCTTCCAGCGCGTCCTCCCCCGGTCCGCCGTCGCGAGGCACCAGAGCCAGCGACTCGGGAAGGTATTTGCCCAGCAGCCGCTCCAGCGCCGGCCGGGTCAGGCCCAACGCCTCGGTCAGCGGCCGCGTCTCGCCAGCGGCAATGGTCACGAGACGCAGAAACAACACCCGATCCGACACGGCCATGCCTTGACTCCGGTTAAGGACAGCCGGGTATCAGCAAAAAACGGGCCAAGCCATCCGCCCCGGTCCCGCCGCAGCCGGCGGGACCGGGAACGGGACGAGGCGGAGGCTGACGACATGACCCCGGGTGCTCAGGCCTTCTTGGTCAGATCCTCGCCGGTGGCCTGATCAACCTGCTTCATCGACAGCTTGACCTTGCCGCGGTCGTCGAAGCCCAGCACCTTGACCTTGACCGGGTCGCCGACCTTGACGACATCGGCAACCTTGCCGACCCGCTGACCGGCCAGCTCGGAGATGTGAACCAGACCGTCGCGGCTGCCGAGGAAGTTCACAAAGGCGCCGAAATCGACCACCTTCACCACCTTGCCGTCGTAGACCACGCCCAGCTCGGGCTCGGCGACGATGCCCTTGATCCAGTTGATCGCCGCCAGCGCCGCCTTGCTGTCGACCGCCGCGACCTTGACCGTGCCGTCATCCTCGATATCGACCTTGGCGCCGGTGGTCTCGCAGATCTCGCGGATCACCTTGCCGCCCGAGCCGATCACGTCGCGGATCTTCTCTTTCGGAATCGTGATCACGGTGATGCGCGGGGCATTCTGATTGACCTCCTCGCGCGCGCCGCCGATCGCCTGGGCCATCTCGCCCAGAATGTGGATGCGGCCCTCCTGGGCCTGCGCCAGCGCGATCTTCATGATCTCCTCGGTGATCGAGGTGATCTTGATGTCCATCTGGAGCGCGGTGACGCCGGCGACCGTGCCCGCGACCTTGAAGTCCATGTCACCGAGGTGATCCTCGTCGCCGAGGATGTCGGTCAGCACCGCGAAGCCGTGATCTTCCTTGATCAGGCCCATGGCGATGCCGGCCACCGGCCGCGGCAGCGGCACGCCGGCATCCATCAGCGCCAGCGAGGTGCCGCAGACAGTGGCCATCGACGAGGAGCCGTTGGACTCGGTGATTTCGGAGACAATGCGGATGGTATAGGGGAAGTTTTCCTTCAGCGGCAGCATCCGCCGCACCGCCCGCCACGCCAGCTTGCCGTGACCGATCTCGCGCCGGCCGGGCGAGCCCATGCGGCCAACCTCACCGACCGAATAGGGAGGGAAGTTGTAGTGGAGCATGAAATGCTCCCGGTACTCGCCTTCGAGGGCGTCGATGATCTGCTCGTCCTGGCTGGTGCCCAGGGTGGCCACCACCAGCGCCTGAGTCTCGCCGCGGGTGAAGAGCGCCGAGCCGTGAGCCCGGGGCAGCACCCCGACTTCGGCGACGATCGGCCGCACGGTCCGGGTGTCGCGGCCATCGACCCGACGGCCGGTGGCCAGCACGGCCCCGCGCAGAATCCGGCTCTCCAGCTCCTTGAAGCACAAGGAGATCACCTCGGGCGCGAACTCCTCGGCCAGGGCCTCCTTGGCCTTGGTCTTCGCGGCGCCGATCTTCTCGTAGCGAACCTGCTTGACCGTCTCGGTGTAGCCGGCACGCACCTCGTCGCCCACCAGCGTCTCCAGCCGGGCCAGCACGGCCTGCTGGTCGTAGCTCGGCGCGGGCACGGCCCAGGGCTCCTTGGCCGCCAGTTCGGCCAGTTCGATGATCGCCTGGATCACCGGCTGGAAGCTGCGATGACCGAACATCACCGCGCCCAGCATGACCTCCTCGGAAAGCTCCCGCGCCTGGGACTCGACCATCAGCACGCCTTCGACGGTGCCGGCGACGACGAGATCGAGTTCGGAATCCTCCAACTGGTCGGAGGTCGGGTTGAGGATGTACTCGCCGTTCCTGAAGCCGACGCGGGCCGCGCCCACCGGGCCAAGAAACGGAATGCCGGAAATGGTCAGCGCCGCCGAGGTGCCGATCATCGCGACGACGTCGGGATCGTTCTCGAGATCATGGCTGAGCACGGTGCAGACGATCTGGGTCTCGTTGCGGAAACCATCGGCGAAGAGAGGCCGGATCGGCCGGTCGATCAGACGGCTGACCAGCGTTTCCTTTTCGGTCGGACGGCCTTCGCGCTTGAAGAAGCCGCCGGGAATCTTGCCGGCCGCAAAGGTCTTTTCCTGATAATTGACCGTGAGCGGGAAAAAATCGATGCCCTGCCGCGCCGTCTTGGCCGCGGTCGCGGTGCACAGCACGACCGTCTCGCCATAGGTGGCCACCACCGAGCCGTCGGCCTGACGGGCGATCTTGCCCGTCTCCAGGGTCAGCTTGCGGCCGCCCCACATGATTTCCTTACGATAAACCTTGAACATTGGTTTGTCTTCCTTCCATCCGACACCCGGTCACCCCGGATTGGGTGCCCACGGGCCGAGGTGCTGTCGGCGTCGTCAACCTCGTGTAAAAACGGCAAAACACCGGCACGGGACTTCCCATGCCGGTTCTCGCTCCGACCCCTGATCCGGGCCCGGCAAAGCTCGATTTTCTGGCGCCTCTCCCCCAACTTCGGACCATCGGGTCCGAAGCTCATCCGGTGCGGACGTAGGGGAAAGAGTGCCCTTTTCCAATGAGTTCAGCGCCGCAGCCCGAGTCGCTGGATCAGCGTGTCATAGCGGGTGCTGGCCTTGCCCTTGAGGTAGTCGAGGAGACGGCGGCGCTGACCGACCATCACCAGGAGGCCCCGGCGGGAATGGAAATCCTTGGGGTGAGTCTTGAGGTGCTCGGTCAGATTGCTGATCCGCTCGGACAGAATCGCGACCTGGACCTCGGGCGAGCCGGTATCACCGGCCTTGACGGCATATTCAGCGATCAGCGCGGTCTTGCGCTCTGCGGTAATCGACATCGGGTTCTCCGTTGCTTAAAGGTTGAGGACGCGCACCGGGCGGACTTCCGCGCCATCGAGCCGGCACAGCGCCACCGGCCGACCTGCGGCGGTGGCCAGCAGCACAACGTCGCGCTCGGAGGACTCATCGATCAGCCGTTCCAGCCGTTCGAAATCCTGCCGACGCAACAATGCCACCGTCTGACCTTGTCTCAACCGGTGCGCCTCATCCGCCGTCAGGGCCAGCGCCGGGATGTCGTCCAGCGCGGTCTCGAGCGGCAGAAGATGGCTGTCGAGGTCGGCACCTTGCCCGAGCGCCGCCAATTCGTCCAGAGAAATCGCCCGTTCGAGGGTGAACTGGCCGACCGAAAGCCGGCGCAGCGCCGCGACGTGGCCGAGGCAGCCGAGGCCGCGGCCGATGTCGCGGGCCAGCGAACGCATATAGGTGCCCTTGCCGCACACCACCTCGAAATCGGCATGGTCGGCGTCGGGCTGGCCGATCAGGGTCAGGCGGTCGACCCGGACCAACCGTGGCTCCAGGTCGAGCACCTCGCCGGCCCGGGCCAGATCATAGGCCCGTTCGCCATCGAGCTTGATCGCGGAGAACTGGGGGGGAATCTGCTCGATCTCGCCGGTAAAGGCGGGCAGCGCCGCCTCGATCGCCACGGTGTCGGGCCGCTGGTCGCGACTCTCGATCACCGTGCCGGCGCGGTCGTCGGTGGTCCGTTCCTCGCCCCAGCGGGCGCGAAAGCGGTAACATTTGGTGCCGTCCATGGCATAGGAAACGGTCTTGGTCGCCTCGCCCAGGGCGATCGGCAGCACACCGGTGGCAATGGGGTCGAGCGTGCCGCCGTGACCGGCCTTTTCGGCCTGAAACAGCCAGCGCACCTTGCCCACCACCTGGGTCGACGTCATGCCCTCGGGCTTGTCCACCACCAGCCAGCCGCTTACCGGCCGGCCGCGCTTCTTACGCGCCATCGTCGGGGTCCTCGCCCAGGTCCACAGGAGCCTTGCCGCCACCGGGGGCAAGGTCACGCACCACTTCGGGCTGTTGCAGCAGAGTCTCGATCCGGGCCGCGGTCTCGAACGAGGTGTCGGCCTCAAAGCTGAGCGCAGGGGCGAAGCGCAGATTCATCTCGCGGGCGACCTGGCCGCGCAAAAAACCGGCGGCATGGCGCAGTGCCTTGACCGCCTCACCCAACTCGCCGCCGCCCAGCGGAGTCACGAACGCGGTGGCATTGCGCAGATCGGGACTGACCCGGACCTCGGTCACGGTGAGATTGAGGCTCTGCAGCGTCGGGTCGCGAAAATCGCCGCGCTGGAACAGGCCGGACAGGATATGGCGCAACTCCTCGCCGACCCGCAACTGACGCTGCGATGGCGGCCGTGCCGAATGTTTCTGTGTCATGGTCTTGCCCGCTAACCTGAGGGTCGGGGGGAGGCCGGGGGAACACGTCCCCCGGCGGTCAGAGCACCCGCGCGACCTCTTCCATCTCGAAGGCTTCGATGACGTCGCCGGCCTGCATGTTGTCGTAGTTCTCGAAGGCCATGCCGCACTCGTAGCCCTCGCGCACCTCTTTGACTTCGTCCTTGAAGCGCTTGAGGGTCTTCAGCGAGCCGGTGTGGATGACAACGTTGTCGCGCAGCAGGCGGACACCGGCGCCACGCTTGACGATGCCTTCGGTGACCCGGCAGCCGGCGACCTTGCCGACCTTGGTGATGTTGAACACTTCGAGGATCGCGGCATTGCCGAGGAAGCGCTCGCGCAAGGTCGGCGACAGCATGCCGACCAGCGCCGCCCGGACATCGTCGATGACATTGTAGATCACCGAGTAGTAGCGAAGCTCGACGCCGTCGCGCCGGGCCATGTCGCGGGCCTGGGGATTGGCGCGGACGTTGAAGCCGATCACCAGCGCCTTGGAGGCGTTGGCCAGGGTGACGTCGGACTCGTTGATCGCGCCGACCCCCGAGGACAGCACCCGGACCTTGACCTCGGTGTTGTCGCCCGCGAGCTTTTCCAGCGCGCCGACAATGGCTTCGATCGAGCCCTGGACGTCGCCCTTGAGCACGATCGGCAGTTCCTTGGCCTCACCCTCCTGAATGCGGGTGAACATCTGCTCCAGCGTGCCGCGCGCCGTCGCCTTGACCTGGGCCTCGCGCTTCTTGCGCTGGCGGAACTCGATGATCTCGCGGGCTCTGGCCTCGCTCTCGAGCACCGCGAACTCGTCGCCGGCCATCGGCGTGCCATTGAGACCGAGCACCTCGACCGGCACCGCCGGCCCCGCCTCGTCGACCTGCTGGCCGCGATCGTTGATCAGGGCGCGCACCCGGCCCCACTCGCTGCCAGCCACGAAAATGTCGCCGACCCGGAGCGTGCCGCGCTGAACCAGCACGGTGGCAACCGAACCCCGGCCGCGCTCCAGCTTGGCCTCGATCACCGCGCCGAGCGCCGGCCGGTTGGGGTTGGCCCGGAGTTCGAGGATCTCGGCCTGCAGCAGGATCGCCTCCTCGAGTCGCTCCAGCCCGCGCTTGGCCTTGGCCGAAACCTCGACCGCGAGGATGTCGCCGCCCAGCTCTTCGACCACCAGCTCATGCTGCAACAGCTCCTGGCGCACCCGTTCGGGACGGGCGTCGGGCAGATCGATCTTGTTGATCGCGACGATGATCGGCACCTTGGCCGCCTTGGCGTGATGAATCGCCTCGACGGTCTGGGGCATGATGCCGTCATTGGCCGCGACCACCAGCACCACGACGTCGGTGACATTGGCGCCGCGGGCGCGCATCTCGGTAAAGGCGGCGTGACCCGGGGTGTCGATGAAGGTGATGCGGCCGCCATGGGACAGCGTCACCTGATAGGCGCCGATGTGCTGAGTGATGCCGCCGGCCTCGCGGGAGGCAACGTCGGTGTGGCGAAGCGCGTCGAGCAGCGAGGTCTTGCCGTGATCGACGTGACCCATGATCGTGACCACCGGCGGCCGGAAGACCAGATCGGTGTCGATATCGGTTTCGCCGCCGAGGCCAACCTCAACGTCGGCGTCGGAGACCCGGCGCAGACGATGGCCGAATTCGGTGATCACCAGCTCGGCGGTGTCGGCATCGATCGACTGGGTGATGGTGGCCATCACGCCCATCCGCATCAGCGCCTTGATGACGTCGGCACCACGCTCGGCCATGCGGTTGGCCAGCTCCTGGACCGTGATCACCTCGGGCAGCACGACCTCGCGGGTAACCTTCTGAATCTCCTGGCGGGCATTCTGGCGCAGCCGCTCGCGCTCACGGGCGCGGCGCACCGCGGCAAGACTGCGAGTCCGCTCGACCTCGTCGGCGTTGAGCGCCTGGTTGACGGTGATCTTGCCACCGCCCCGGCGGCGATCGCCGGCCTTGCGCGGGGCCGCCGCGACCTTGGGCGCCGCCGCCTTGGCCCCGCCGCCGGCCTTGCGCGACCGGCGCTCTTCCTCATCGTCTTCCGCCGCCGTGCGGACGCCGGCAACCAGCGGCTTGACCGGCTCGGCCGCCGGCGTGGCGACCGTGGTTCCGGGCCGGGCCGGGGTGCGGCGGGTGCCGTCTTCGGCCTTCTTGTCCTCGGGCTTGCGCTTGCTGTCTTCGAGTTCGCGCTTCTTGGCCTCTTCCTCCTGGCGCTTGCGCTCCGCTTCCGCCGCCACCGCCTGCTCGTGGGCCTGGATGCGCTTCATCTCCTCGATTTCGCGCTGACGCAGCGACTCGGGATCGGTCGGCAGCTCCGCGCCCTCGGACAGCTCGGCCGGCTCCTCATAAGCGGCGACCGGCGCCTCCGCGGCCTCCTCGTCGCCCTCGTCGATGATCTCGTCGTCATCGATCTCGACCGAGCGCCGCTCCTCTTCCTTATAGGCGCCGAGCAGGGCGCGGGCGCGGGCCTCGCGCTCTTCCTTGGTCAGCTGGCGCACGGTGGCGCCCTTGGGTCCCCGGCCGGGGGCGCCTTTGGCCGGCAGCCCCTCGGCGGCCCGACGGGCGGCGGCGCCGCCATCGGCGACTCCGGGCGCGGCGCCCTTCTCGATGGTGCGCTTGCGCTTGACCTCGACGGTCACCGTCTTGGTTCGACCATGGGAGAAGCTCTGTCGCACCGAACCCGCGTCCACCGTCTTTTTCAGCTCGAGTTTCCCCTTGCTGGTCAGGTGCAGCACTTCTTTCTTGCGATCCTGGTCGTTGCTCTCGGTCATTGGTACCCGACTGGTCCGTCATTGATCGGTTGACCGGCGGGCGAACGCCCGGCCGGAAGTGTCCTGAGCCCCATCAGCCTGCCGGCGTCGACCCTCAGGCGGTCGGCCAGCGCCCCACGCGCGATCAGCGCATGGACCGTGATATCCCGGCCCAGTGCCGCCCCCAGCGCCTTGGACTCGAAAGCCTCCAGCACCGGCAGCTGACCGGCCAATCCCCGCAGCTTGCTCCGTCCGTCGGCGGCGCCATCAGCGGCGGCCAGCAACAGACCCGGCGCGCCGACCCGGCACACCCGGCCGGCCTGAAGCGCCTCGCGAACCTTCTCGAACCCTGCGACCGCCTGCCCGGCCCGCCGGGCAAGGCCGATCAGGTCGAGACAGCGCCGTTCCAGCAGCAGCGTCAAGCGTGAGAGCAGATCCGGCTCGACCCGAACCGCCCGCCGCGCCGCCTTGGCGAACTGATTGCGCGCCATCGCCCGCTCGACCACCGCCCGCTCGGCGGTCAGCCACAGGCCGCGCCCGGGCAGTGTCCCGTCGAGATCCGGCACCACCGCGCCCTCGGGCGAGACGACGAAGCGGATCATCCCAACCTTAGGCTGAACGGTACCGGTTACGATGCAGCGCCGCAGCGGATCGCGGCGGTCGCGCGTCTCCTCTGCCCCGTCATCCGGGTCGGCGTCCTGCCCGATCGGCACCATTCCCCCGTCCATACCCGTCTTTCCGCTCCCGGCCTCACGACGGTTCGCCATCGCCGTCCGCGAACCAATGGGCACGCGCGGCCATGATGATGTCGTTGGCTTCGTCCTTGGATGGGCCATCCTTGCCCAAGAGATCGACCAGCTCGTCGCCAGCCAGATCGGCCAGATCGTCGAGGGTCTTGATACCGTTTTCGCCCAGCTTGACCAGCAGCACCGGCGACAGCTCCGAAACCTCGGCCAGCTCGTCCTCGACTCCCAGCTCGCGTCGCCGCTCGGTGTAGATCTCGTCCTGATTTTCCAGCCAGACCCGGGCGCGCTCCTTCAGTTCCTCGGCGACGTCGGCGTCAAAGCCCTCGATCTCGGCCAGCTCGTCGGTCTCGATGAAGGCGATTTCCTCCAGGGAGGAAAAGCCCTCGGCGACCAGCAGATGGGCGATGACATCGTCGACGTCAAGAGCATCGATGAAGAGCTGGGACCGGGTGCGGAATTCCTCGGTCCGGCGCTCGGATTCCTCGGCCTCGGTCAGGATGTCGATATCCCAGCCGGTCAGCTGCGAGGCGAGGCGGACGTTCTGGCCGCGGCGGCCGATGGCCAGACTGAGCTGATCGTCGGGGACCACGACCTCGATGCGGCGGTTTTCCTCGTCAAGCACGACCTTGGCCACCTCGGCCGGCGCCAGCGCATTGACGACAAAGGTCGCGGCATCGTTCGACCAGGGAATGATGTCGATCTTCTCGCCCTGCAACTCGCCGACCACCGCCTGGACCCGGCTGCCGCGCATGCCGACGCAGGCGCCGACGGGGTCGATCGAGCTGTCGTTGGAAAGCACGGCGATCTTGGCCCGGCTGCCCGGGTCGCGGGCGACCGACTTGATCTCGATGATGCCGTCGTAGATCTCCGGCACTTCCTGCATAAAGAGCTTGGCCATGAAGATCGGATGGCTGCGCGACAGGAAGATCTGCGGGCCGCGCGGCTCCTCGCGCACATCGTAAATCAGCGCCCGCACCCGGTCGCCGTTCTTGAAGTGCTCGCGCGGCAGCAGTTCGTCGCGGCGCAGAATCGCCTCGGCCCGGCCGAGATCGACGGTGACGTTGCCGTATTCGACCCGCTTCACGAGACCATTGACGATCTCGCCCATCCGGTCCTTGTATTCGTTGAACTGGCGCTTGCGCTCGGCGTCCCGCACCCGCTGCACGATCACCTGCTTGGCGGTCTGCGCGGCGATGCGGCCGAAATCGATCGGCGGCAATTCGTCCACCAGGCTGTCGCCGAACTTGGCGTCGGGCTTCATCCGCCGCGCCTGGGCCAGGGTCAGCTCGATGGCTTCGTTTTCGACGGTTTCAACCACCGTCATGTAACGCGCGAGATGGATTTCGCCGCTCTTGCGGTCGATGCGCGCCCGGATGTCGTGCTCATGACCGTACTTGGAGCGTCCCGCCTTCTGGATCGCGAGCTCCATCGCCTCGAGAACCTCGTCCCGGTCGATGCTCTTCTCGCGAGCTACCGCATCGGCGACTTGCAGCAGTTCCATAACTCAGGGTTCCCCGAACTCGTTGACACTAAGGATGGAGGATAAGGTCATGATCAAAGGCGACACCCGGCGAGCGCTCAAAGACCGGCCGCCAGGAGGGCGTCGGACAGGATCAGCTTGGCCCTGAGGATGCCGCCGAACGGCAGCTCGGCGAGCCCGCCGCCGTCGGTTTCCACCCGGACCACATCACCGGCGACCCCCTTCAGCACTCCCTTGAACCGGCGGCGGCCATCGATCAGCGCCTTGGTCTCGATCCGCGCCTCAAAACCGGCGTAGCGTTGGAAATCACTCAGCCGGGTCAGCGGGCGGTCGATGCCGGGCGAACTGACTTCAAGATGATAAGCGCCCGTGATCGGGTCCTCGACGTCAAGCAGAGCGGAAACGGTCCGGCTGATCTCGGCACAATCATCCACGGTCATGGCCGCGCCGTCCACCCGCTCGGCCATGATCTGCAGCACCGGCCGCCGACCACCCGAGAGCTGAACGCGCACAATCTCATAGCCCATGGCCGTGACCGTCGGCGCGATGATCTTCTGGACTCGCTCTGTTCCGTCCATTCCCCAACTAACCCGACCCGCACGGCGTCGCGGGATCGACATGTCCGGTTAATAAAAAAGGTGGGCCGGTGGCCCACCCGCAAAGCAACGTTGCGGCCCGTAACTTACGCGCCGCTCGGTCGTATCGGATACCAGCGTCACTATAGCCGTTTTCCGGTGCGAGGCAAGGGCTTTCCTCCGCTTTCGCCGCGCCGGGGCGCTACCACGCGAAGCGGGCCAGCACCGCGAGCGGACGCGGGCCGCCGGGCGGCAGCAGGCGGGCGAGGGCGGCGGGCGGCGGCGCCTCTCCCCAGGGACCGCCCAGATCGCGGAGCAGGATGCCGCCGGTGACCAGAACCGAGTCGATGCCGGCGGCGGCGGCACCGGCGATATCGGTATGGAGGGTGTCGCCGAGGGCGACGATACGCCGGCGGTCGTCGAGGCCGAGCAGTTCGAAGCAGCGACGGTAGACCGGCGGGTGAGGTTTGCCGTGGTAGCGCACCACGCCGCCGAGATCGGCATAGCGGCGGGCCAGGGCGCCGGCGCATTCGACCACCCGCTCGCCGACCATCACCTCGAGATCGGGATTGGCGCAGACCATCGGCAGACCGCGGCGGGCGCACAGCGCCAGCACCGGGCCGTAATCCTCGGGGGTGTCGTCATAGGTCGAGGGTCCGGTGTTGAGCACGAACTCGGCCCGGGCCGGATCGTCGACCCGCTCGACCCCGCTCAGGGACTCGAACAGCTGGCGATCGTGCTCGGGGCCGAGATGAAGACAGGCGCGGCCGAGGCCGGCGTGCCAGTCACACGCGCGGCTGAGCAGGGCCTCGAACGCCGCCTCGCCCGAAGTCATAAGATGGTGGTAATGGCCGGGGCCGATGCCCATGCCGGCGAGCATCCCCGCCACCGGTTCGACCCGGCGCGGCGCATTGGAGAGCAGGCAAAGCCGCTTGCCGGCGCTGACCAGCCGTTCCAGGCCGTCAAGCGCGCCGGGATAAGGCCGCTCCCCATCGTGGAGCACGCCCCAGAGATCGAGGATGAAGCCGTCGTAGCGGCCGGCGAGGGCCTGAAGGCCGCGGAGAACGGGCGGCAGGCCGGCGGGGGGCTGGTCGGACATCGGGTCAGGCAAGGCGGCGGCTGAGGCGGGGTTCGCCGAAAAGATAGCCCTGGGCCAGCTCCAGGCCCAGATCTTCGAGGTCGTAGAGCTGGCGCTCGGTCTCGATTTTCTCGACGATGACCTCGACCGGCTGATCCTCGAGCCGGCGCCGCAGCTCCATCACCGCGCTCCGGGTTTCGGGCTCGATGAAGAAGGCGCAGTTGAGCTTGAGATAGCGCACGTGATGACGGACCAGGGCGGCAACATCGATCTCGAGCGACCCGACCCGGTCGAGGGAGAAGCCGAAGCCGGCTTCGGCCAGTTCGGCCAGCGTGCGCAACGGCGGCGCCCGGTCGGCGGCAAGGTCGTGCTGGCTGACCTCGAACACCAGCTTGGACCGCAGGGCCTGGGCATCGGCGGCGACAAAGCGGGCGACGAATGCCGGGTCGGCCAGGGTGGCCGCCGAGACGTTGCAGAAAAAACCGATGGCGTGCTGGCGACGGTCGGTTTCGCGGATCAGCTGAGTGGCCCGGCCGAGACAGAGATCGTCGATCGCCGGCAGCAGCCGCTCGCGCTCGGCCACCGCCAGATACTGATCGGGCAGGACCAGCGTGCCGTCGGGCCGGCGGAGGCGCGACAGCACCTCGAAAAAGCGCGGCTTGCGCGCGGGCAGTCCGACGATCGGCTGGAGGAAGGCCTCGACCCGATCCTCGGCCAGCGCCTCGCGGATCAGGGTCGCGACGGCGCCATCGGCTGACGGCGCAGCCGGCTCGGCCGACGGACGGGAACCCTTCGCGGCGGCGGCGGCCGGGTCTTCGGCGGTCCTGGGCGGCTCGGCCCTGGCCTTGGGCGGCCGCAGCTTGAGGATCATCTCGACCAGATCCTCGTAGGCCTGACGCATGCGGATCTGCCGTTCGTGCAGCTTGCGTTCGGCGGCCCGGCGCCGAACCACCTCCTGGACGAGAGCGCCGGCCAGCACCACCACCGCCCCGGCGAGCACGGCCACCACGACATCGGTGTGGGGCCGGTAAAGCACCAGCAGCAGCGCCGTCGCGGTCGCCGCCGCGCAATATCCCGCCGCAAACAGGCTATGACCCCACCGCCGAAGCTGCATCGACACTCCTCCGCGTCCGGAGCCCACTATAACGCCCGGCCCGGGGTGGCTGCAGCCTCTATCTATGCCCCGGCGTCCGGGGACACCGCGGCGTCCAGCACCAGCCCGTCTTCGCCGGTACCGACCGCGACCGTGTGGCCGGGCACGATCGCCCCAGCCAGAATCCGGGTGGCCAGCGGGTTCTGGAGTTCGCGCTGGATCACCCGCTTCAGCGGCCGCGCGCCATAGACCGGGTCGTAACCGGCGTCGCCCAGCCACTCCAGCGCCGCCTCGTCAAGAACGAGGCCGATCTCGCGCTCGGCCAGCATCCGGCGCAGGCGTTCCAGCTGCAGGGTCACGATGCCGGTCATGTGGTCGCGGGTCAGGCGGTGGAAGAGCAGGATTTCATCGAGCCGGTTAAGAAACTCGGGGCGGAACGAGGCCCGCACGACCTCCATCACGGCGTCGCGGACATGATCGCTGTCCTCGCCCTCGGTCTGGGCGGCCAGGATGTCGGAGCCGATGTTCGAGGTCATCACGATCAGGGTATTGCGGAAATCCACCGTGCGGCCCTGGCCGTCGGTGAGGCGGCCGTCGTCGAGCACCTGGAGCAGCACGTTGAAGACATCGGGGTGGGCCTTCTCGATCTCGTCGAACAGCACCACCTGATAGGGCCGGCGCCGCACCGCCTCGGTCAGAGCCCCGCCCTCGTCATAGCCAACATAACCCGGGGGAGCGCCGATCATTCTGGATACGGAATGTTTTTCTATATACTCTGACATGTCGAGCCGGACCATCGCCGTCTCGTCGTCGAACAGGAATTCGGCCAGCGCCTTGGTCAGTTCGGTCTTGCCGACCCCGGTCGGACCCAGGAAGATGAAGGAGCCGATCGGCCGGTGCGGGTCCTGCAGGCCGGCGCGGGCCCGGCGCACGGCGTTGGCCACCGCCGAAATCGCGTCCTCCTGGCCGATCACCCGCCGCCCGAGCCGCTCCTCCATGGCCAGCAGCTTGTCGCGCTCCCCGGCCAGCATCTTGTCCATCGGGATGCCGGTCCAGCGGCTGACCACGGCGGCGATGTCGCTGTCGCGGACCTCCTCATTGAGCATGCGGTTCTCGGCCGCGTGCTCGGCGGCCCTGAGCTTTCGTTCCAGCTCCGGAATAACTCCGTAGGTCAGCTCCCCGGCCCGCGCCCAATCGCCGGTGCGCTGGGCCTGCTCCAGGGCCGAGCGCATCTGCTCCAGCTGTTCCTTGGTCCGCTGGGCCACCGAGAGCTGATCCTTTTCCGCCTGCCAGCGCTCGGTCAGCCCGGCGGATTTGCGCTCGAGGTCCGCAAGTTCGATCTCGAGGCGGCCCAGGCGGTCGCGGGACCCGGCGTCGGACTCCTTCTTCAGCGCCTCGCGCTCGATTTTCAGCTGGATGATCCGGCGGTCGAGTTCATCGATTTCCTCGGGCTTGCTGTCGACCTCCATGCGCAGACGCGACGCCGCCTCGTCGATCAGGTCGATTGCCTTGTCGGGCAGGAAGCGGTCGGTGATGTAGCGGTGGGACAGTGTCGCCGCCGAAACGATGGCGCCATCGGTGATCCGCACCCCGTGGTGCAGCTCGTACTTCTCCTTGAGGCCGCGCAGGATCGAAACCGTGTCGGTGACATTCGGCTCGGGCACCACCACAGGCTGGAAGCGCCGCGCCAGCGCCGCGTCCTTTTCGACGTGCTTACGATACTCGTCAAGGGTTGTTGCGCCAACGCAATGAAGTTCGCCGCGGGCCAGGGCCGGTTTCAGCATGTTGGAGGCGTCCATCGCCCCCTCGGCCTTGCCCGCCCCGACCAGGGTGTGCAGCTCATCGATGAAGACGATGATCTCGCCCGCCGCGGCCTGGATTTCCTGAAGCACCGCCTTGAGGCGCTCCTCGAACTCGCCGCGGTACTTGGCGCCCGCGACCATCGCGCTGAGGTCGAGCGAGAGCAGCTTGCGCTTTTTCAGGCCCTCGGGCACATCGCCATTGATGATGCGCTGGGCCAGCCCCTCGACGATCGCGGTCTTGCCGACGCCGGGTTCGCCGATCAGCACCGGATTGTTCTTGGTCCGCCGCGCCAGCACCTGGATGCAGCGGCGGATCTCCTCGTCGCGGCCGATCACCGGATCGAGCTTGCCCTCCCGGGCCGCCTGGGTGAGGTCGCGGGTGTATTTCCTGAGGGCGTCATATGCCTGCTCGGCCGAGGCGCTGTCGGCGGTTCTGCCCTTGCGCAGCTCATTGATCGCCCGGTTGAGCGCCTGCGGCGTGGCCCCGGCGCCGCCCAGCACCCGCTGCACCGGCGAGCCCTGGGACATGGCCATGGCCAGCAGGATGCGCTCGGCGGTGACGAAGCTGTCGCCGGCCTTCTGGGCCAGCTTTTCCGCGCTTTCGAACAGGCGGGCCAGCTCGGCGCCGAGATAGACCTGCCCGGCTCCGGCGCCCTCGACCTTGGGCAGGCGGTCGAGTTCGGCATCGGCCGCCGACAGCGCCGCCGCCGGATCGCCGCCCGCGTCCTTGATCAGACCGGCGGCCAGACCCTCCTTGTCGTCGAGCAGAACCTTGAGCAGATGGAGCGGCACCAGCTGCTGATGGCCACGGCGCTGGGCCAAGCCCTGCGCCGCCTGCACAAAGCCGCGCGAGCGCTCGGTGTATTTCTCGAAATCCATGATCCGCTCCCCGGTGAGGCCCGGTCGTCCGCGCGGCAGCCCGGCCAGCCCCCAACCCTATCGTTGATCCACGACCCTGTGCGATCCGCCAGGGATGCCGCCCACATATGGCAAGCCCGGCCACCGATGCAAGTCCCGGGACGTCCCGGACCGCCGGCCAGCAAGCCCTACCCTCGGCACCAGGTTCATGGCATATTGCGCCGCACCATGACCCGAGCGCCCCGCCATGCCCGCATACGAGAAATTCATCGCCGGCTTCGTTGATTACCAGAAGCGGGCCACCGCCCAGGACCCCGACCTCTTTGCCCGGCTCGCGGTCGGCCAGACCCCGAAATGCATGGTCATCGCCTGCTGCGACTCGCGCGTCGATCCGGCGATTTTGGCCAACGCCGCTCCGGGCGAACTCTTCATTCTGCGCAACGTCGCCAATCTGGTGCCGCCCTGCGAGCCCGACGGCCATTATCACGGCACCAGCGCGGCCCTGGAATTCGCCGTCAATTCGCTCCGGGTCGAATACATCGTGGTCATGGGCCATGCCGGCTGCGGCGGCGTGCGGGCGCTGATGACCAACGATCCCGAGATCGCCGACATCCACCCCTTCATTCACGGCTGGATGCGCCTCGCCGAGCCGGCGCGCGCCCGCACCCTGGTGGCGATGGCCGGCCAGCCGCTGGACGAGCAGATGGGCTATTGCGAGCGCGCGGTAATCAAGGTGTCGCTCGACAATCTGCTGTCGTTTCCCTGCATCGCCCACGGCGTCAGACTCGGCCGGCTGCGGCTGCGCGGGCTCTATTTCGACATCGCCAGCGGCACCCTGTTCCAATATCAGGAGACCAGCGGCACCTTCGAGCCGCTGGTCTGAGCGATAACTTCGCTTGACATCGATGGGATAATTGTCCTATACGAGGGCTATCAACGCCCGAGCTGCGCCTGGAGCCGGCGCCGGTCGGCGTTGCCATCTTCCTGACACGACCACTCAAGACGAGACGGCCGGATAACCGGGTGCAGCGCTTGCGCCCGGCCCGGCGGTCTCGTCTTTTTTCGCGCGCCTCCGCGGCCCAATTACGACTTTGGTCCTAATTCTGAGAACCGCCGGCGGCCCCCGCGCTTGTCCCCCACCCCCCGATTCCCATCCAGAGCGAAGGGTTATCCGCCATGTCCACTTCGGTGACGCAAGCCTTTATCAAGCAGTTCGAACGTGAGGTTCACGAAGCCTATCAGCGCATGGGCTCGAAGCTGCACAGTACCGTCCGCTCCAAGGGCACCGTGGTCGGCGCCTCGACCGTGTTCCAGAAGGTCGGCAAGGGCACCGCCAGCACCAAGGCCCGGCACGGCGCCGTGCCGGTGATGAACCTCGACCACACCCCGGTCGAGTGCAGCCTCTCGGACTATTACGCCGGCGACTGGGTCGACCAGCTCGACGAACTCAAGACCAACCTCGACGAGCGCACGGTGATCGCCAATGCCGGTGCCTACGCCCTCGGCCGCAAGACCGACGAGCTGATCATCGCCGCCCTCGACCAGAGCACCAACTATGCCCTCGACGGCAGCGACGGCCTGACCAAGGCCAAGGTGCTGCACGCCTTCGAACTGCTCGGCGCCGCCGACGTCCCCGACGACGGCCAGCGCACTGCCGTGGTCGGCTGGAAGCAGTGGAGCCAGCTGCTGGCCATCCCCGAGATGACACAATTAATGGAATGCGCTGTTTTCATTATGGTTTCCAT
>SESF01030145.1_pt1 | contig 23872 bp, 10 predicted proteins | sample 3171521 | NCBI WGS metagenome assembly SESF01 (sample SAMN10866945, study PRJNA518727) | freshwater metagenome | biome: subpolar coniferous forest; feature: holomictic lake; material: water; isolation source: holomictic Lake 227, 6 m and 8 m depth | place: Canada: near Kenora, Ontario | collected...
CGCTTTGCTTGGCGCACTCATGATTATTGTCTTTCTTCTATGGGTTCGCACGGTCTCCGTGCTTTGTTGATGACTACTCACGATCCAACACCTCCAATTTAAGGGAATCGGATTTGCGAAGGATCCGAACGGTCCTCTTTTCATTCAGCCTGAGAAGAGACCGGCCGTCCTTTTGAAAGTCAACATAAGCGATCTTCCCATCGATCATTTCGCCGGAGACCCGGATGCCGTCCTCTGCCGGGATCTGATAGAAGGCAACATTTTTCCACTTACCGGGCACAGCGGGAAAGAGCTTTATTTGCCCGGGCGAGGATTGAACCATCATATGAAGCGGAATTAAGCTGAACGCCGCGTAACTATCCAAATAATAGGGGTGCACGTACTGGGCTTTTGACGGGTCCTTGTTTGCAAACACCACTTCCAGCAGTTCTTCCGGCCAACACTGCAGATTGCGCCCCATGACTTCTAAGGCATGATCACCGCGCCCATAGAGTAGATCCGTCAACGCGAACCAGCTGGCGACGAATGTTATCATGGATGCGCCACGGTTATTAATCAGCCAGGTTTCGTCCAAGGTCCGCGCCGCCTTGGCGGCATCCAACGAAGGGACAAGCTCACAAACCGGAAAACCCAAATACATCGGCGCCCGGTAGCCGAAATATGAACCCCCGGCGATCTTATTCCGGGGTACATCCGGCGACAATAAATAGACGTTTTCATCCTGTGGAATCTGCAACCCGGCATTGACCTTTTCCCACTGTCTGACCAAGTCCGGCTCCAAGCCATGGGTCTTGCCGTAGTCCTGGGCCAGCAGCAGGCAATATTTGGCGGCAAGCACCGCGTCCAGGACCGAGCGGCCGGCATAGCATTCGGAGACCGAGAGCAATGTGGGCAGGGAATAGGTCTGAGTCGCCTCGTCAAGGACGGCGATGCTGCGCCAGAATTCCGCCGCACCTTTCAGGACTGGCCACAGTCGCCGACTCTTGAACTCCGGATCCGGATAGAATTGCTGATAGCGATGGAAGAAACCGGCGACAAAGGCCTGGATATGGCGCTGCGTCGCCCATTTGATGGGCTGATCCCACGTTGACGTCTCATAGCCATCACGATCACTCTCATGGGCAAAACACCAGGCCTCGGGATTCGGGGTCTTGCCGGTTAAGTAAGGGATGGCATTGGTTTTAAACGCCTCGGGCTGGAAATGCCATTCCAGCATCCGGCGGGCATGGTCCGGCAATCCCAGATGAATATAGGCATAAACCGCCCACCCGGCTCCGCCATAAGAAAAGGGTTTCATTCCCCACGTGCCGGAGGAGAATTGAACTTCGCCAGGCAAGTATTTCTCGCTTCCCGAGGTGGAAAGGAGCCAGTAGATCGAACGATAAAAAAGTTTCTGGTACTCCGGATCGGGCAAAACCACCACCGCACTCGATTCCCATTCCCTGGCCCATGCCAGAGTGTTCTCCTCGACAAGCTTCGCATCCGTTTTTTCCACCTCCAGGCTCCGCATCGCCCTGTTTTCAATGTCCTGGCGCGGCTTATCAACGGCAAACGCGTACCGCAAGACCCCTACCTCACCCGGTTTCAAGGAAAGGGAAAAATCCGCGGCGAGCGGTTTACTGACATGGACGGCATAGCCTATCCATCCACAGCCGTTTTCCGTAACCCCAGTCAGCATCTGCCCCCTACCCGGGGAGGAGGCGGGGCGGAGCTTCTGATTAGCCAATTTTAGGTTGAGGACCAGATCCTTGGCCAGCGAGATGTTCTTGACCTGGATGTGCAACAAATGGCGGTTGGCATGTGAACAGAACATCCGAGCTTCATAGGAGGCTCCACTACGATAACTGGCCGTGGTCACCACGACCCCGTTTTCAATGTTCAACGATTGCCTGAAGGTCTCCGGGTTCGCATCCAGTTCGGGCGAACTCAGTTCGGGTCCGACAAGCGAGGCTCTCGTACGCGGATCATACCAATACCCCGCATACCAGCTATGAGCGAACCCCAAACCGTTTTCCCGGGCCAGCCCGCCCATTTCCGCATTTCCCAACAATAATCCGACCGGATACTTCATCGTTCCCGGAGTCTGGATTTGATAGGTGTTCCGGATAAATGAACTCTCCGTCAATAACGTGGTACGAATGCGATTAATCTCGTCCACGGTCTTCGGCTCCACCGCGACAGCACGAGAAGCGGGGCTGATGACCAGTATCGCCGTCAGCATCCTAATTCCCGCCCACTGGGCAGCCACTAACGCTCCAATCAGGTTGTTCTTCATATCCGCTTCCTTGCTTCTGTCCCTGCGACCTTCATTTGCCTGGCCCCCCGGCCTCTTCCACGAGGATGCGGAAGCCGACGTTGTAAACCTTCTGCCACGATTCGTAAGGGTAACGAACCGATGAGCCGGCGTCCGCGGGCCGATCAGCCCAGGAACCGCCCCGCGCCACCTTGCGCTCTGAGAGGCTTCCGTCGTTGCGGCTGTCGCTCTCCACGTAGGGATAGGGCCGGTAGCTGGAGCAGGTCCATTCGCTGACGTTGCCAACCATGTCCTTCAGACCCCAGGCGTTCGCCTGGCACTGCCCGACATAATCCACCACGTGCCACTTGTCCTTAAACCGCTCGTCATGCAGCGGAAAGTTCATCTGCGGCGGATAAGGTGTGCGCGGCTGCAAAACGCCTGCGCCGGGGAAATAGACCTTGTTCCAGCGCATGGATTGATCAGCGAGGTTGGCGAAGGGGCTGAAGTCGGCGTTCAGATCGCCATAGAAGAACTGGCTTCCTGTTCCGGCGCGGGCCGCCCATTCCCACTGGGCCTCGGTCGGCAGCGTCACCTTCAGCCCGCTTTTCTGGCTGAGCCAGGCGCAGAAGCGCATCGCCTCCTGCCAGGAGATGCGGGCGACCGGCTGGTTGGGATGGTTGGCGATGTAGCCCGGTGTGACCCGGTCCATCCAGTACATGTCCACATAGCGGGTGTCGTGGGCGGGATCGAACTGGGCGTATTGGGCATTGCTCACCTCGGTCGCGCCCAGCCAGAAGGGCCGAGACACTCGAACCCTGGCCCGCGGCCGCTCGTCGCTCGGGCCCGCCAGGTCCCCCATGACAAACTCACCGGCGGGGATGCGCTTCAGCGCCAGCGTCACGCCGCCGCCCAACTCCAGCGTCTTGTCCGCACCGCCGGCGGCCTGCTGCCGCGCCGACGCCGCAGGGGCATCCATCGGGAACCCGTCGGCCTTCAGCTCATCAGGGAGCACGGCCGGTTCCGGAGGCGGGGTGGCGAACGCCACCGGCGTCCTCTTGTTGAACGCCTCCAGCCGCGTTTGGGCTTCCCGTTCCGGATCGTCTTCAACATTGCCAAACTCCTTGGCCAGTTCGTACCGCCGTTCTTTCCATTTACCCGGCGCCCAGGCGTCGTTAAACGGCGCGTTCAGGTCGATCCAGCAGTACAACCGCTCGCGGGCCTCGCGGGCCATCGCCGCCAGGCGCAGCCCGTGATGGCCCTTCTCCAGCAGCTGGATCAGCGGGCTGGTCGAGGCGTGGTATTCCATCGGCCGATGCAACGCCATGTCGCTTTCCGGACCCGGCCGATGGATGTAGGGATGCAGCGTGTCGTAGGCCGATCGAGGATTGGCAAACGACGGCTTGCTCCTCGGCCCGCCGGTCTGGGGGGCGTCTTGATGGCAGCCGATGCAGTATTGTTCCAGCACGGGATAGACCCCGGTGGTGAAACCGAAGGGCATGGGGCTACCCCCCCACGGCGTGAGCGGTTCCGCAACGCGCTGGGTGGCCTGGCTGTACTGAGTCGGTAGCGTCGTCAGCCGCGACTCGTGGCAGCCGACGCAGGAGACTGTCTCCCCCGGCATCCCCACCAGCCAGCTGCGCATCAACTGCATTGCCCGCCCTTCCCCGTCCAGCGGCTGGAGGGAGACGGGCGTGTTGGCGGGAATCTGGAAATGGGCCGAGCCGTCCGCCTCCACCCGGGCCGTTCCCAGCACCCGCTTGACGTCCCAACTGGAGTTGACGCCGCAATGGTCGACGCCCGCCTTGCCGAAATAACCGAAGTGATAGGAGAAAATCCGCAGCGCCTTGACTGTACCTGGCGGTACGCCCTGCAGTCCGGGCGTGTTGTAGAGGCTCGCGATATGCACCGTCGCCGTCTTCGAGCCTGGCTTGACCCGGTCGGGGATGACCGGCGGAAGCGGGCGGGCCACCAGCGGGGCGGGCTCGAACAGGCTTGAGCCATCGAGCTCCGCGATGAGCGTGGCGTTGTCAAAGATGTCCACCAGATAGATGCTCCAGGGACTGGAGTCCGATGGCCGCTGAGACACAAGGAAATATTTGCTGCTCAGGGGATGTGGCTGGACAGTCAAGACCGGATTCTCTTTGCGGTAATATGCAGCCACAGGATTATCACAGACAATCCCGGCCACGGGTTTGCCCCAGCCAGGCACCAGTTGCAGAAAACCTGTCTGTTCCGCCGGCAACACCTCCGGCGTTACGATGATTTGCTTGCCTTCCTCGCCCCATTCCTTGGAGGTCGGTCGGTAGCGAAACGGGTACCCGGCCGCCATTCCGGGATCCAACACCACCATCCGGCCGCATTCGCCAAAGTCATGATGGCCGGTCAGAATGCCCACCAGCCGCGTCGGATGGTCCGGCACGGGCCGGGTGTAGAGCAACGACGTGGGGAACATGCCGTTGCTGCCGTGGAGGGCCACCTGGCCGGTCCCGTCCGGGTTCATCACCATGCGGCGTCGGGAGAAGTAGTGGGGAATATCGCTGTACTCCCAGCGCTGGTAGAGGACGCGCCCGTCGTTGAGCACCGCCGGGTAGCTGTCGCTGTCCTGGTCAAAGGTCAACTGCCGCAGCGCCTGGGTAACCGGGTCCAACAGATACAGGCTGGCGATCTGATCCCCCCCACCTGTGCATGGTAGCCCATAATAGTTGGCCGTCGAGGCCACGATCAACTTACCATTGGGCAGGCGGCAGGGATCGAAGAAGTCCACGTCCGGATAGTTCGTCGGCGTCAGTTGCTTCAGACCAGTGCCATCGGTTCGCACCTCATAGACCGCCCAACGGCCCTTGTCGTCGAAGCTGGAGAAGATCAGGCTGCGGGCGTCGAAGTCTAGATGCACGTCGCGCACAATCTGGCCCTTCGTCGGTTTGTAGAGCCGCTCAAGCTTGGGCTGGCCGCGCAGGTCCGAGAGCACGGCGATCTCGTTTTCCCAGCCGCTGCGGAGATAGACGCTGGCATGACTCCAGAAGTTGTACTGGATAAAGCCCGTATCCAACATCGCGTCCGATGTCCGGTCCCGGCGCACGACCAGCAATTTGTCGAAATCGAGCAGCGGGTTGGCCAACAGCGCCCCGCGCACCGCCCCGAACACCTGCTCGGCCTCGGCCAGCGCCTCCTTATTGCCCGCGGCCAAGCCGATCAGCAGCTCGTCCTTGCGCTTTTCAAAAAGATCGACGGCCTTGCGGTGCTCAGCCGCCGCGTACTTCTCCGGATAGGTCTTGCCCAGGTCATCAATGGCCCGCCGCGCCGCCTCGAAGTTCACGGCCTTGATCTGCGCCGCCAGCTTGCGGCTCCGCAGCGAAAGCCGATAGTACTCCCGCACCTTTTCCAGGTCCTGCGGCGTCTGCACGTTCTTGGCCAGAGTGCGTGCCTCGGCCTGGAAGCCGCCTGCGCTGGCCTCGACATACCGCTGCGCCAGTCCACTCAAATTCCCCGGCACCCAGTCGACATTCCAGAGCCCGCTCGGATCGGGCATCGCCTCTATCGGGCCGGATGGGAAATCGCGCCGGATCAAACTCCATATCTGCTGACGGCGTTGACCACGGACACTGGTGCCTTCGTACCGGCCCTGGCAGTTGAATTCAAACTCCCGTTTCAGCCCCTCGCCTTTGCGGGCGCCCATCCAGGCTTCAAACCACTCGTACTTGCCCTCCAGGGGAAGGCGAATCTCGTTGTCATACGGGCACCAGAAACCGTATTCGAGCTTCCGTCCGACGATAGTAGGTGAGCCTTCAAAAGGATAGCGGCGGCCGGCGGGGAAATTGGCCAGACCCGCCATCTCGTTCCGGCACTCCACCCGTTTGCCGTCGGCGGTAATCAGACACGGCTCGCCAAGCACGCCCTCGACGCCCTGCGGGCGGCCCTTCTCAATCCAGGAGATGATGGAGAGTTGATCCAAGCCGGCCACCCGAATCCGGACTTTGACCGGTTTCTGCTCGGAATCCACCGTCACCTTCACCGGCTGAAACGCTTTTACGGCCGGATTGGTGGCCTGTTTCAGCGCCAGCGCAGCCGCCTCCTCCGCCTCACAGCGGAACAGGGCCTCGCGCGAAAGACGCACGGTCTCCTCCCACGTCTGCTGTCGCTGATACCAGACCGGATCGGTTTCGACGGGCACTGCGGCTTGCGCCGCCATGGCACCGGCACCCAACACCCAAGCCATAGCCACACACGAGGGAAGCAGCCGGGCCGTGCATCGCTTGGAGGCTGAGGTTTTCTGAATGCGCAATTTATGCATTTTCGTCATAGTCATGTTTCTTTTTATCCTTTGAATTCATTCTTTGGGCGCCTTCAACCCGAACCGTTTGCTTCAGGCGAATGTCGGCGGCGGACGCCCCGACATGGATTTCCAACTCGCCCGAATTGAATGTCCACCCGCTTGGCTTTGCCGGGTTGCAGCCACACCTTCTGGAACGCCTGCAGGCGGGTACTCCCCGTTGCTTCGCCCAGGCTGAAGCCGGTACAACAACTTGTAACATCACTCAGAATATACTGATCATCGTCCCCTTGGGCTTCTTGATCAGCAACAGCTTTGTACTGTCATTCGATATCTTCAGCAGGGTGTTGATCGGCAGACTTGCTGACGCGAATGCTCCCACACCCCCGCTGATTGTTCCTCCCCCTGTACACTCCGCCAAAGTCACCTGCGTTGTCACCTCGTTTGTCGCGTTGACCGTCAGCGTTCCCCCGAGCGTCAGGTTGCCATTCACCTGGAGCAAGCCCGCCGTTCCTCCGCCCGTGGCGACGTTCAGTGTCTTGCCGCTCAGGCTGACGGCCCCGATGACTTTCAGCGTGGCGCTGTTGCTCACGGCCCAGGTGGCGCTCTTCACCGCATTCGTCATCGCCAGCGTTCCCGCCCGCACCGTCGTCGCGCCGGTATATTGGTTCGTGTTGACCAGTGTCAGCGTGCCCGTCCCGGCCTTGGCCAACGAGAGCGTCCCGCCGCCCGTGCCGTTTTGGATGAGGCCGCTGTAGACCGAGTTACGGTTCTGCGCGTTACCCACCGTCAGCGTCGCATTCGTGCTGCTGTTGTTTTGAATGACGTTGCCGTAGGCGTAGACGTTCATGTTGCTCACGCCGGAGAGCGTCAGGCTGTAGCCGTTGAGCGTCAACTTCCCGATACATTTGAAATCGACGAAATTCTCCTGCCCCGCCGTACTGTTGAAGGCGTTACTGCTGCCAGCGCTCAGGTTGCCATAGTTGGTGTCGGGCCACTGCGAGGTGACCGTGACCCCGCCGGTGAAACTGTTCGCCCCGCTCAAGTGCAGCGTCTTGACCCCACCGCCTCCATACGCATAGAACGCCAACGCATAGGGGCCGGTGATGTTCCCGCTGATCGTCCCCACGCCGTCGTTATAGATCCAGACTTGGGAGTTATCCGCCAACTGGACGGGCCCGCTCATTGTCAGGGTGCCGCTCAGCACCAAGCGGCCGCGACCCCCAGAGGGAACGGTGCGCAGAATGAAGGTGTTGGTGTAGGTGTAGCCGACGGGCAATGAAAGACAGGCCTGGTCGGCGGCGGTGTTGCCGATGTCCCAGGTCGCGGTCCCAAGCGACCATGGGCCTGCGACGACGACGTAGCCCTGTGCGCCACCTGGGGTGCGGATCGAGACCGTGCCCGTAAAGGTGTTGGAACCGTACAGACAAAGATTATAGTTATCCCCCCCATTCTGGTTGATCGTTATGTTCTGACCAGAGACAGGGCAATAGAGCGTGGCCGTTTTTCCGCTGGCAAGCGTGAGCGTTGCGCCGCTGGTTAGGTTGATCGCGTCAGGATTCGCGTTGTTGGTGATCGTCGTAGAAGCACTAAACGTGACGTCCTTGACAAAAAGGTTCGTATTCACCTTAACCACCGCGTTCGCCGTGTTGAAGACTGCACTGCTGGGCGGCCCGTTCACGCTATCCCAGAGGGGCGTAGTAGCGGCGTTCCAATTGTTGCTGTCGGCCGTCCAGTTTCCACTTGCCCCGCCTGTCCAGGTATAGGAACGAAGCCATTTCTGAGTCAGATAGGTCTCCACGTTCTGACGGTCAGAGGCCGACAAATCGGCCGACGTAAGAATGACCTCGGAGACCGAGGCACAGGCAAAAAACGTCGAATATTTTCCCAAATTGAAATAGGAAACTGCGAAACTATGTCCGGTCGTATCCGATATGAAAGGCGCCTGACCGTTGACGGATACAGACTGAATCGTATTGCCGACCGAATTCCGCCACGTCGTAAGGCAACGGGTTCCAGCGGCCAATGGCCAAGCTCCTGAAATGCGATTCGGAGAGTTAACGCTACCAACATCGAAATACGCCGTTCCACTGCCGTACGGCGCGTGCGTTTGGATGTTCGAACCCAAACTCCACAAGGACCCGTTTTGCCTCACATCCTCGCGGAAAACGACATACGCGTTGAAATTGGATGAGTTCACAAAGGGCGCGGCAGCCGCCAGAAAATCATCTACTCCGTCAAACGAAACCAGAGACGTGAATGTCGCTCCGCGAAAAACAGGCCGGGCCGCGCTGTTCGTCTGAACCAGATGCAACCCCCGCCCCGATTTGTCATCCCAGCGGGCAACCACATCCCCGTTGCCAGCCGCCACAGTCGCGTTCGTATTCGCCCAGACCGTGCCGGCGTCACTCGCGTCAAACCACAAGGCGAGACTGCCACCGAGATCCGTAGGCGTCCAATCCGCCGCACGGACACCCGTAACGCTGAACAACAGCCCGACCACCGCCACTGCCAAGAACCCCTTCCGAATCTGTTTCTGAGTTGTCATAATCTGATTTCTTTCTTTGAAGAAAGCCTGCCAGCTTTCATTGATATTTGCAACTTTATCAGAAAATGACTTTGGCCGCTATCCCCCAAAACAGGGGGTATGGGGAAGGTAGCAAGGAGGAGGTTACAGGGAGGAGGAAGGACTGATTGATTCATTTGGCCTGCCCGCCGGAGACCTATTGGCGAAGGCGGGGCAACCCAGTCAACCCGTCCTCATCAATCACTCCGTCACTCGGTCAATCAGTCAATACGTTTCCTCTTGCGCAGGACATCTAACTTCGGTAATATACCAATTGTTTTGGTTATATGACCATCTTTATTGGTTTGTTGTAAGGCTTACAAAAAACTCGCAAGAAGGAATATTATTATGCTTGAACCCCTACTCGGATCAACCAACTCTGAGCGCGTTTTGTTATTTATTTTGGCTCGTATAGATGGTTATGCGAGCGAAATCGCAAAGTATTACGACACAGACTTGAACGGTATCCAGAAACAACTCGACAAGTTGGAGACGGGTGGCGTTCTGGCTAGTCGACGGGTAGGGCGGACACGGCTATACAGTTTCAATCCGAGATATTCTTTTATCGGCGAACTCAAGGCGTTACTGACAAAAGCTACATCTTTCTGTCCGTCTGAAGAGCGAGATCGTCTCATGATCGTCCGCCGCCGTCCCCGAAGAAAGGGCAAGCCGCTATGAAACCACTGTCCGAGATGACACGTTTGGAAATCGCGGCTTTCATCGGCGGCGAGTTCAAACATCGAAACATCAACGTTGTACTATCAGGCGGATCATGCGTGTCAATCTACAGTCGTGAGAAATACGTGTCCATGGATCTCGACTTTGTGAATGCCTCTTTCACTAAACGAACGATTATCACAGCCGCCATGTTAGCTTTGGGATTTTCTGAGGAGAACCGATATTTCAAGCATCCTCAAACCCCGTTTCTGATCGAGTTTCCACCCGGTCCGTTAGGGGTTGGCGATGAACCCGTCAAGCAGATCGATGAGATCTCGACATCCACGGGCATCGTACGGATCATCTCGCCGACCGATTGTGTTAAAGACCGCCTCACGTGGTACTATCATGGAAACGACACAGAGTGCTTGGAACAAGCCGTGCTTGTCGCACAAGACAACGACGTTGACTTGAAGGAAGTTCAACGCTGGTCAAAAGCTGAAGGCATGATTGATATCTTTTTAATAATCAAAAAACGTCTTGTTCGAGTCGCCTGAACTGATTCATTTGGCCTGCCCGCCGGAGACCTATTGGCGAAGGCGGGTCAACCCAGTCAATACGTCCTCAGCAATCAATCCGTCACTCGCACGGCCTCTTTCAGGCGGATATCCGCTGACGAAGCGCCGACGTGGATCTCAAATTCGCCGGGCTCGATTGTCCATTTCTTCGTGGCGGGGTTCCAAAAGCGAAATGCCTCGGACCCCAATTCGATCTCCACCCGCTTGGACTTGCCGGCACCGAGTTGCACCTTCTGGAATGCTTTCAATTCTTGCAACGGACGCGGCACGCTACACACCTTGTCGCTCACATAGACTTGTGCTACTTCGGCGCCGGGCCGCTTCCCGATGTTTTTCAGCGTGAAGCTCAGCGTCGCCTTCTGTCCCTTCACGACCACCTTGAGATTCCCGTACGCGAAGGCCGTATACCCCAAGCCGAAACCGAACGGATATCGCACCGGAATCTTCTTCGACTCGTACCAGCGGTGGCCGACGAAGACACCTTCTGCGTAGGCGTTATCCCAGACATAACCTTGGGTCTTGGTTTCGTTCGGAAACAGATCGTGCGCAAAAGGAACCGACGTGAGCTCAACCGCTGGCCCCGCGTTGGGTTTCTGCAATGCCTTCAGATCGCCGCCTGGCGCGTCCTCAACCCGCCGCTCGATCGTGAAGGGCAACCGCCCCGAAGGTTCGGCACGTCCCGTTAGAATATCCATCAGCGCCGCCGCGCCGGTCTGGCCACCGAAGTAAGCGTGGACAATCGCCGCGGCCTTGTCGGCCCACTCCATCTGCACGCCGCCGCCGGTGACGAGGCAGACCACCGTTTTCGGATTGTTCGTCACACACCGGGTGATGAGATCGTCATCGGGCAAGGCGAAGATGCGGTCGCGCCCCTCGCCCTCGGCCATGCCGGGAAAGAGCAGCACGAGGTCCGCCGCGCGGATCTGTTCATCGGTCAACTTGTCAGGCCGTAAGGGGTTCAGCACTTCGGCTCCGGCAAACGTCTCGGTTACTGCCTGCAGATAGGTCTTGTTAGCGTAACCCGGAACATGTCCAGATCCAGATCCGCCCAGTTCCTCCGTAGTGGCCCGGTTGCCGGCGACGACGATCTTCTTGCCCTTGTGCGTTTCGGTCATCGGCAGCAGACCGTTGTTCTTCAGTAGCGTGATCCCTTCCAAATTGGTGTCACGCGCGACCTGCTCCCATTGCCGACGATGCTTCTCCAGTTTGGGCAGTTTCGCCGGCCGGTCATAGAAGCCGGCCTGGAGACACGTGGTTAAAATGGTCAGGGCCATGCGGTCGATCGCCGGCGTACCGAAGACCTTCGCGCGATCGCGCGTGAGCGAGAAACCGCCGGGCATCTCCATGTTGGCTCCCGATTCGGCGAACTCGACACCGTCACAGGTCGCGATCCAGTCGGTCATGATGATGCCCTTAAACCCCAGTGCGCCGCGTAGCAAATCCGTATTGACATAGCGGCTCTGTCCAGCCCATCTGCCGTTCAACTGGCTATAGGCGGTCATCACGCAGAAGGCGCCCGCCTCGATCCCCTGACGGAAGGGCTCCATGTAGACCTCGTGCAAGGTGCGCTCGTCCATGATGGTGTTGACCCCATGGCGGTGAAACTCATATTCGTTACCGACAAAGTGCTTGACCGTGGCAGCCGTGCCCGCGCTTTGCAGACCTTTGATATACGATGCAACCTGATGCCCAGTGAGTAGCGGATCTTCGCCGAAGTACTCGAAATTGCGTCCGCCAACAGAGGATCGATACATGTTCATGCCGGGCCCCAGCAGGATGCCCGTGCCACCTACACGGCACTCCTCGCCGATGGACTTTCCGTAAGCCTCCGCGAGTTGCGGATTCCACGTAGCCGCCAGCAGCAGCGTGCAAGGATAAGCTACGGTGCGTGGGAACCGTCCGCGATTTACTGAATTGCCATTGTTAATTCCGCTTCCGGCGTCGTTCACCATGACGGGCTGGATCCCCAGCCTAAGAAATCCGGGAACCCCTTCCGTGGAACCTCGGACCATCTCAAAGCGCTCCTCGGGTGTCATGACCGCCAGCAACTCGCGGGCCTGTTTCTCGGCCTGCTCAAGGGTGTCCGGCTTCTTCAACAAATGGGCGTATTTTTTTGCCTCTGCATCCAACTTGGCTTTCCAGTTCTGTGTCGCTTTCTCCGAGATGGGAATGCTCAGGTTCTCGCCGCCGTTATCCACGTAGAAATCGTCGATGAAGACATCAGTGAGCGGACAGTTCGGCGCCTTGATCACACCAATCGTTTTCCAGATGGACGGCCGGTAGTTCTTTTCGGAAACGACATACCCCGGAATCGCCACCGTCTTGCCATCTCCTCCCTCTTCCTGGAGGTAGGCCTTAGACTTATTCTCTTCGCTGCCGGGCGCATTCTGCAGGACGATCCACATTCGATACCAGCAGTTGCGTTTGACCTGAGGCGCGGGCTCCTTCTGGTCGGCCTTGCGCTTGCGTCCATAACCAAACGCCGTGACAGCCTTGCCTTCCAAAATCACCCCCGCCCGCACACCAGGAGAAGACAAAGCTCCTTCGTTCACGACGATGCAAACGTGCGCCCCCTCAACTGGCGCGGGACCTCGGACATGGCCGAGGTTCTTGTCCAGTCCACTCTCGATCAGGAACCGCATGAAGACCGTCGCGGTCCCGCCAGGAGGGATGTTGAGCGCGCCCCGATGGTAGAACACGTCGTGCTTGAAATTGTGGTTTTTTTCGATAGAGTCGTCGCCATGAACGATCTTGGCCGCCTGATTACCCACCGCCAGCACGTCAGAACAGACGGTAGCAGTTGTGATCTTATCGTTGTAGCACCTCCAGCCGTTCTCGCCACTGGTCAGCTTGGCCTGCGAATAGCTTTGAAAGTCGTCGATCTTGGTCCACTCGCCAAAACCCAACACCGGCAACAGTAGCCCCAGCACCATCATGTTCGCTCTTGTCATCGTCCCCCCCCTGTTTTGATTTATTAACTGTCTATTAAACCCGCTTCATTGATAACGTTAATTTATCAGAAAATAACGTTGGGCGCTATCCCCCAAAACAGGGGGTATGGGGATATGAGAAGTGCTAAAGTTCGAGAGTGCTAAAGTTCTAAAGTTATGCGGTGTTATCCGAATATGGGAAGTTCTAAAGCAATGCCGTGCTATGCACGCTGAAAAGGCTTGAGGAAGGACTGAGTGACGAATTGACGGATTGATTTATCTGGCCTGCCCGTTGGAGACCTATTGGCGAAGGCGGGCCAACCCAGTCAACCCGTCCTTAACGATCAACCCGTCACTCGGTCAATCAGTCAACCCGTCCTTAACGATCAACCCGTCACTCGGTCAATCAGTCAATACGTCCTCAACTCAACGCTTCAGCGGGCGAGGTCATCCCTTTGAATTTGATGACAGCCTGTGTGCGGCTGTGAACATGGAGTTTCTTATAAATCGTTTTGAGATACCAGCAGACCGTCTCTGGAGTCAATCCCAGTTTGTCAGAGATCTCCTTGTTAGAGAAACCCTGGCAGAGGAGATTCATGATGTCCTTGTCACGGGGAGAGAGACTATACTCCGCTGATACATTCTTGATTGATTCCTGAAAAACAGCGACCACTTTGCGGGCAATCTCGCTGGTCATGGGCGCACCGCCGCGCGACACTTCTTCAATCGCGTCCCGAACTTCCTTAGCCGTTGACCGCTTGAGGAGATAACCGCAGGCACCCGCCTTCAGAGCATTGAAGACGTTGTCCGCATCTTCGTAGACCGTGATGACGATCACGTCCAGATTCGGCAGTAGTTCCTTTAATCCCGCCGTAGTCTCAATGCCGCTAATTCCCGGCAGGTTGATATCCATGAGCACAACATCCGGCACCTCTTGCGGAAGTCGTTCCAACGCCACTTCACCCGTCGGGTACAAGCCCGCGCAGATGAGATTGTCAGAAGCTCGGATCACCTTTGCCAGCGAGTTTCGCACACCCGCATTGTCTTCGACGATTGCCACTTTAATCTTTGCCATATTGCTTTCTATTGTTTCTGCTGTTCAATGGACACCGTGAACCTGACGCTCGTGCCCTTGCCAGCGCTACTCGTAATCTCGCATTGTCCTTGGATGCTCGCGAGGCGCTCCTTCATGCCATGCAGGCCACTACCCTCTGTCACTCGGAGTGCTTCCGGATCAGGGAGTCCTTGCCCGTTGTCCTCAATGACGATCTCCAGTCGGCTCTCTTCCACACGCAAGCGAACCCATACCTCTGTCGCCCCGGAGTGGCGGACCGCATTGTTGAGCGCTTCTTTAAAGGCTAGAAAAAGGCTGTGGCGCTGATGCGCCGTCAAGGGAACGTCTGGTAAATCGGTGGGGCGATCCAATCTACACGCGATCGAAACCGCTTGGAGAAACCGCTGTGCATAACCGCAGAAATAATTGGCAAGCGAAGAGGCGGAATCATAATGCGGGTTCATGGCCCAGACAATCTCATCCAGCTTCTGCACCAGTTCCCTCACCTTGCCAGTCATCTCTCCCACCTGCCTACGCTGCTCGTCCTGCGGCAGATCTTGAGCCGTCACCAAATCGCCCAGAAAACCGATCTCTGTCAATGTCGCACCGATATCATCATGAATATCCTGAGCGATCCGCGCCCGCTCGCGTTCAAGTACCTGCTCATGCGCCATGAGTTCCAACCGGCGGCGGTTACGCATCACTTCCACCGTGCGAGCAACTAGAGCCGCAATCGCAATTGCCAGCGCCACCAGCACCCACCAGAACTCGCTTCGACGATAGAGCGCGGGAGTCACCACCACCGGCCAGGCGCATTCGACCCCGGTTGCCTCGCCATTCGACCGGAACGCGGCAACACGAAACGTATAGTTGCCCGAGTTCAGTGATGTGTAATGGGCTTCTCCCGGACCGCTTGAACCGATGCTGTACGCGATCAGGCATTCGACCGTCAACCGATCCCCGGGGCAAATCGGAAACGCAGCAGCGAGCGACCAGTTACCATAATTGACCGCGTCGTCATCATCGAGCACCAAAACCGGATGCGGTACCGGTCTCAAACGGGTATCCATCCGAGCGATATCCAAGCGCGACCCTTCCCGCATCCAATTCTGATTGGTTTCCTTGTCTGCTGGTCGGGTGGCATCCGTTACCTGAATAATACTCAAGTCGTGGATCGCGATCTTCTCCCCAAGACGTTCGACTTGAACTTTTATCGCATCCACGCAAACAATCCCCACAGCCACAACACCACCATGGGAAACAAACGCGATTTTGACGCTGTCCGCCCGCTCAGGCACCACAACTTGGTTACGTCGCAACACATAGTCGGCTGTTTGCGGACTGCCCGTCCACCCTGGCGTCTCACCTTCCAAGGGAAACTCGGTTTGAACAATCAGTTGATGCTTCTTGTCGTAGAAGTGCAGCAGGATGCGCATGGTCTGAGGAAGATCATGCCACCCTTTATCAATCCCTTCGAGTTTATATCGCAAGCGTGCAGCAGGAGCTCCGATGAATGGCTCTTCTGCAAATCGGAAGGTCAGCTCCCGTGCGGAATCCCGTATGCGCAACGGTCGTAATGCATCACCTGTCGCGTCTTGTACACCCACAGGTGCCATTGTCTTGCCGTCGACAGTCACCCCGGTGATCTGCACGCCAGCCGATATACCACACGCGTATGTCAGAATGCACAGCCCTGCGACCCCTCTCAAGACGCATTCAATAGACCTCAAAAAGTTGAACGTACTCATAGTAGTAAGGATACGCATTCATTCACTGTCTGTCGAGCCAGCAATTCTAATTATGGACTGAAGTCCTGCTAAGATTCCGCCTAAAGGCGGTACTCCGAACGGTTTTGGGCAGGACTTCCCTCGTTTGGAGTTCCGCCTTTAGGCGGTCTTGCTCATAATTAGAATTGCTGCTGTCGAGCCCGTTTTGTAACAAGTCACATTACCGAGCCGATGGCATTATGGGTGCTACAAACGTAAGCCCATTCCACTCCGCCAGGATCTTCAAGTATTGATAGGGATCAGCCCACGATGACGAGGGCTCGACGATCGTCGTCTCTTGCCATTCGTTGAAGCTGGTCAACATAATAGCATCCGCACCCGCATCCTTCGTCAGTCGCAAATATCCTTTCAGTGTCTCGCCGTTGTCGCGAGGGATGACGAAGTTGTCGTTCGGACGGAACCCGCTGTTGTCATGTCCTGGATGCACCGGAAGACAAATCTTCTTGCCCGCCGTATGCGCCGCCTCAACAATGCGCGTGTAATCGGGCAACAGACGATCATATTTCCATTCACGCTTGATGCTAAAGGTGCCGTAGAACCCGAACATCTGGATTTCTTGAACAGCCAACCACTCTTTGGGTATATTCATCTTGTTACCCGCATTCGTTGCTTTGTCGAACAGCCAGTACATCGGCCCGGTCTCTGCCTCAACACCCCGCTGCAGAATTCTGAAACGCTCAATTGTCAATGTGGGATCATACGGAACCTGATAGAGATAAACCACCGGCTTGCCCTCCATGCGCAAATAGAAAGGGTTCGCAATCATGCGCTTCAGGGTTATTCCCATCTCTCCCGCAAGCTTCGTTGTGTTCCCGTGAAACTGTGCCAACTCGCTGCACATCGCCACCTTGAACTGCTCGGCTTCCGCAAGCGGCAGGATCACCTGTTCCATTGAAATCCCAGTGATGTGCTTGCTCCCCCACCAGGAAACAAGGAAGGCATCGATCCCCGCCGCCTTCGCGCACTGGATATGCCAACGCACAACGTCCTTATTTCGACTGTCATAATACCCGATCAATGGCTCGGCCTTGGAACGTGAGACAGCCGGCGCATTCGTTGCAGGTTCCCATTGCCAAAGATTATATTTTCCCTTGACCTTAAGTGCCTCCAGATCGTACCACGCATAATACACAGCCCATACCGGCGGTTTCTTCACTCCCCGTGGTGAAGTTTCTGCAAAAACAACACTGCCGATCAGCACACAGGCCACCACACTAAAACAGAGTCTATTTGTCATCACGTCCTTTCGGGCAAGGCCGACACCCTACCGTTCTCACATTTTTTTTCACGGGTAAAAATCAAGCTGTACACGCTTCACGGGAAACGGCTCGATGCGGATTTTGTTCTCGCCTGCCTTGAGCGATTTAGAAATCTCGACACGCCAGGGTTTACCGATAAAGCCGCCCGCATACGCGCCATTTACGCGGATGGCCGCAGCCGGTTCCATCGCCTCTGCTGGAAGTTCGCACACGAGATAGGCACGCATCCCCGTCTTTATATGACTGGCTGGCACTGTGACGATGCCCTGAAATGCAACAGGATCTTTGCAGGGACTCCTTTGTGATTTCTCTGGAGGTACCGGATAAACAACGGACACTGCGTTAATATCTTTTTCAACCGGCAAGGTCGCACTCGGTTTCGTTTCAGCAGTCAAACGTGCCGGGCATTTACCGTCCCCTCCAAATCTCAACAGTACGCTCTCATTTGCCTCAAGCGTTAAATCGAACGTCACGCCGTCACCATCCTGCCGCGCAGCCACTGTGGTGAGCTCATTACGGAGCGCATCCATTACCTGTGGCGTACCTTTCACCTCGGGAATCCGCATCGTAAGGGTACGTGCCGCATCATTCGTGTTTTGGTTGGTGACAAAGATCACCTCACGTCCTTCACGATCCATCCGTCGCAACGCATGAACCCAGCCATCGGTCTCGCCTTGCACTACGCGCACCACGGGCTCCACGCCTGCATCCATCAACACAGTGGCAACCTCCTGCCGCGTCGGCTTTTCAGCCATGAAGTAGGCTCGTCCGCTTTTTTTGTTTGTTGCGCAAACGGTTGTCCCCGTCTTCACTTCGACTCCCCAGACCGTCTTACGCAAGGCCATGACCTCTGCATCTGTTTTGCCCATCGTTAGCGAACGTGACGGTAAGCGGCCATAACCGATCACCACGCCACCCGTTTCATAAAATGCTTTGACCTTTTCCAGCGCATCAAACGTGATCGCTTCCGCCGCAGGTACGACAACCACACGATACGATTCCTGTTCGTTTTTGAGCATCGTCCTGCGCGTTCCGTTCACGCCTGACTTTTGGCTCCTGACCTCTGCCTTCTCCAACAATTCAAACGGCAGCCAGTCACAATCATAGAGTGCATCCTGCAGTACGGTTGTGAAATCATCCGGCGGCGTATAGGCCCCTACCTGTTTCGTGTTGCCGCTGAAAAGCACTGCTACGGGGCAGATATGACGGCCTCCCGTCAGCATCAATGTCAGCCGGCTCGAATAATCCGCCCAGACGCGGAAGAGCGGATAGCGCGGCTCAAAGCCGCCATTGTAGAAATAGGGAGGACAGTCGGTGTCGAACGGCGCGCGAGGATTGAACGAGTGTGGAATCAGGAAGTTGATACCCGACACCTGGACATGATCTGCCCACCACTTCATTTCAGGATAGGTTAGATTTTGTCCACGTGCACCGAAGATCTCACACATCGCAAGATCATCCTTCTTCCCATACACATGGGAGATTGAACTCGCCAGTTTCGGAGTCTGCCAGCAGGCAGAGTCGCGCCTGGCCTCGCGCGTCCCCATCACAAACTGAGCGAAGACCGCGTCGATCCCGCCCATGGCGGAATACTTCTGGAGCAACATCATGTCACCTGCACAGTAATCCGGATTCAGATAGAGATGGCCATGTTCCATGAAATGGCCGATTGACTGGACGCCCCGGGCCTCACACCATTTCGTAATTCCGCCGAACATTACGCGGCCCCACGTCTCGGCCCGCGCCTCAGCATACTGATAAAAGGCGGCGGATTGCGCTTCACCCGCGAGTTTAAATTTCCAGGCGACGTAACAGGGTAGCCAGTCAATTCCGCGCTTCTTGAAGGTTTCGTTCAACGCGGTACCCCAATCGCCTGGCGTTTCGGGCTCGTCATAGAAATAGCCAGGAATTGTCTTACCAAAATCTTTCCCGAAACGCGCATGATGAGGCTCGTAGACGGTCTTGATATACCAGTCGACACAAGCAGGGCTCATGCCATCCACTGCCAACCGATGCCCCTGCTTAAGGCGTGGCGCGGTCTCCCACGTGAAGGTCATGACCTGCCAAGGTTCACTGCTTTCCGGCGCAGTCCACTGAAACGCACCTTTCTTTGCCTGCCGCGTTAAGTCCTTCAACGACTCCGCGATCACCGCGCCCGACGCATCTAGCCTACCCGCCACAACAGCGATGAGGTTACTATTTGTAGGAGACGTGCCTTTATAGACGCTGCCCGGTGTGACCTTCTCACCTTTTCCAACCAGTTTTTTTGCCGCGTATTCCGCAGGTACTTTTCCGGCGATAGTCTGACTCGGCCACCAATCCTCGTCAAAGAGCCACATTGTCATATCCAACCGCTTGGCGGCATCGAGGCAAACGGACAGATCACGATACCACCCCTCGCCCAGCCAGTCCTTATGCGGACGCGACTCCGCCGTGAACGTGCCGTTACCCGACTCCGCAACCTTATCAAGTATCGTGTTCAGCCGTTCCGGAGACTCATCACCATGGAGCCAGAAGAGCGGACCTGTATAACGTTTTGCCTCCATGGGCAAGGTCTTGAACTGCTCCTCGAGCGTGGAGGCCCCCCCTGTTAAAGACCAGCAAACACCAGCACATAAAATCCATACGATCTGTTTCATACTTGCACTCCCCCAAAGATGAGATTCATTTAAAGCGCAATAATAACAGATAGGGGAAAATATATCTATCCCCCAAAACAGGGGGTATGGGGAAGGTAACGAAGGAGGAGGTAACAGGGAGGAGGGAGAAGGCTTGAGGAAGGACTGAGTGACGAATTGACTGATTGACTGATTGATTCATTTGGCCTACCCAGTCAATACGTCCTCAGCGATCAATCCGTCACTCGGTCAATCAGTCAATACGTCCTCAGCAACCAATCAGTGATCCACCGTTAGAAGCTGACACTGCGCGACTTGCCCGATGTTGGTACCGCTGATTTGCCAGACGATGCGCTTGTCCGGCGTCACCTCGAAGATGTGCGCACCAACTCGACCGCCGGTGTCACGTGTGTTCCAGTTGCAGACAACCGTGTTGCCATTCGACCGACGCTGGATACCCGCGAGCGTACCGAATTGAATATCCGGAAACCACTCGGCATCTATCCGCCAAACGATGATGTCCTTCGCGTCATACTCCGTGACCGCGCCCCCGGCTGAAATAAGCGTGTTGCCGTTGGGCAAACGCAAAACACCGACCGGACAGGGCACGCGCGGAAATTCGTGGAGCATCTTTCCAGATGCGTCGTATTCCCGGACCGCGCCTTCGGCGGTGAAGGGCACGAGATAGGTGCCTTCGGGCGTTTTACGGCATAAGCGGAACTGCGCATGCGGTTTCTTTTCGGTCGTCTCTAATTTCACCTCATGGACAATCTTGCCTTCACGGTTGACCTCGACCAGGCGGCACTCGCCGACAATTCCGATGAGCACGTTGCCGTCCGGCAGCGGTTGACAAGTGGGCACCTCGTTCGGGGACTCGACCTTGAATTCCCAGACGACCTTCCGATCGCGGGTCACCTCCTGAACACCGCGAAGATGTGTGGTGAGGATGTTGCCGTTGGTCAGCATCCAGACATCCTGTGGGTTCGCGACTGGATAGTCCCAGACCATCTCCCCCTTTTCATTGATGATGTAAATCTTCTTGAGCGAGTGGCTGGTCGCGAGAAAGGCGTGAGGCCCGCGCTGGTTCTCATGCCAGAAGTTGCGCGCCAACTTCGGCACGGTAGTCTCTGTGCCCAGCACGTTGCGCGGGTCCACGTCAAGGACGGGCCACACCAATTCGCCACGGAGTTGCGCGGCCTCGTTCGCGTAGGCACCCAAGCGAAGGGAGTTGGAATCGAGCCAGAGTGTAACCGTGTGGCGGTCCTCCGCCGACACGGCTTTCAGATGCACGGCATTGGTCAGCGCGTTTCCGATTTTACAGTTGCGTGCGCCGAAACGTCCAGGGATTGTTCTCGACCCGCCGTGAATACCGCTATAATCGCTGGTCATACCTAATCCCATGGCCCCCGAAAACCAGAAGGCGGAATCGCGCAACGCGGCATGGCTCATGTCCTGCGGACCTTTATGCTCTTTCGTGTGGCAGGGCAGGCAGGATTTCTCGAAAATAGGCTTAATCTGCCGGTAGTAGCTGATCGGCTCGATGCGACCGAGTTCGGGCTGGAGTTTAGATGGGGCCCGCTGCATCGCCAGCGGCGTGCGTTCGACCTGCGGAGCCTGCTTTGTTTTTTCGTGACACCCCTGACAACTCAACTGCTCGCCAGGGTGCGTGAAGGCGACGGACCGCATCGACTGCACAGCCCGGAACTGCTCATCCAACACCTGGAAGATGAGTTCCTTCGCCACCGGCGCTTCGAAATAGACGCTGCCATCCGCCTCCACCGGTACAATGCCCAGCGGAATACGCGGCGTGTTCTCGCATTCGTAGCCGATCATGGGCAACCCGATCTGATGGTTCTCCTTGAGAATATTCTGTGTCACGCGCAGCCATTTAATTTTCACGTCAGAGGGGAACGGCAAATCGGAGTCGTACACATTCATCACGGCAATAGTCGCGGGGTGCTGGCCAGCGGTCGTTCCAGACATCGTTCTGTGCGGCGGAATCACGGGCGGCTTGGGACGCGCACGCAGCGGAATGGGATCAATGATACGTAGCCGTTCATCCTGAACGCAGGGCAAAAGCGCATGTTCCGCCAGCAGCTCCTTGTTCCCGAAACGATCGAGCAGCACCAGGTTCTCCCAGGCGTTGCAGAGCATGAAATCCTCGCTGAGCGGCCACGGCGTGCCGTATTTGTAGTGCCGCCGCGCATACAGTTCCGTCTCTGGGAAAGGCTCGTCCGGCGTGAAGCGCTTGACTTGCGACATGTGCCCGTCGTCAGCCGGGCTGAGGTCGAGCAGACCGATGGAGCCGTAAACAGAACCATGGTGGGGTGCACCGGTGAACACGTAGCGAGAGGAATTCGGGATCGCACGGATGCCGATCTCGACCAACGGCGTGCCGACGCGGATATCGCGGCCGCCGCCCTGCCAACGTTCAAAACCGGGGAAGGTGTGGTAGGGTTTCGGATAGTTGCCGTGAGGCGCCCGCGGGTCAGTACCGTCCGGACCGGAAATCCAGAAACGCGTACCCAGATTGTTCTCCCGGTCCGTGTAGTCCCAGCGCGTATAGACGAGTTTTCCCTCGTTGTTCACGCTCGGATTCCACTCGGAGGTTTCGTAGTAGCTCAGTGGCACGATATCCGTGCCGTCCGCCTTCATCGAAAAGAGCGTGTAGTTGCGCACCTGCAAGTTGCCGAAGCAACGGATAAAGCCGCCGCGCCGCTCGGAAACAAATGCGATGCGTCCGTCTGGCAGCCAGCACGGGTCGAAGTCCCCCTCGTCGCCATCCGTCAACTGGGTCAGATCCGTGCCGTCCGCGTTGACGCTGAAGAGATGAAATACCGTACTCGCCGCATAGATCCACTTGTGCTCACGGTTCGCCGTCCAGGCGAAAACGATCCGTTTTCCGTCAAACGACAGATCCGGCGTGGCAAACGCGCCATGGTCCAGCTTGCGTCCCTTGAGCCGCCCGCTCTGTACGACCGAGTTTTCCAAAAGGTTAACCAGCCGGGGCGAGGTCTTGAAATCCTTAAGCGCATAGAGGCCGCCGCCAGGCAGCGCGTTAAAGCCGAAGTACTGAGTGGTGAAGTGTCCGCCTTGAACATCCCCTGTTGACGGGTTCGAACGCGCCGAACCCTCAAACGTGCCGCGCGCCACACAGAGGAGCTGATCGAAATTCAGCAGTGGATTGCGCAACGCGATCTCGCGGCGGACGGCGCAGACGGCCAGATAGAGCGCGATATCCTCTGGGCTGCCCGGTTTTGTGGCCTTGCTTGCCACACGCGTTTTCAATGCCGCGTAGTCCCGAGTCAGTGGTGCTAGGTCTAAGGTCGGGCTGGTCTTGTCCAGCCAGTCAAGTAAGGCACCAGTCCGACGCAGGGCCGTGCCGAGCGCCCCGCCGTCGGAGGGCCAGATCAAGGCCTGTTTATCGTATGCCTGTTCGGCGACCTTGTCCCGGTTGATTTGACCGCTGCTCGGACGTGACTGCGGGTATTCCAGTTGTCCGGGCGCGAAGGGGTCGCTGCGCCAGCTCTCATACTCGGCGAGCCAATGGCGTAGCACACCATCACGTGGTCCCGTCGCAGGCACGCCTTTTAAACCAATTTCGGCAATGACAGAGGCCAGCAAGCGGCGCTCCTCGCCCACCTCCTTCGCAGGCGGCATCGGCATGAATGCGGCAGACATGCCTCCCTGCATCATGTTGGGCCAAATGCCTTTTTCCACAGGCGCGGGCTGCGTCGTGATCAGCACAGCCTCTTCCCGGCGGCTGGAAAGGTCCGGCACCCGTCCTACGCAGCCTTGATCAAACCGCCACAGTCCGATGGTTGCAGCGTCAACCGGTGGCACCGCAGCCGATAAAGCCCCGATCTCGCGCACGGCGTTGGACAACCGTACCCAAACAATTTCGCCATCGCAACCAG
>SESF01011158.1_pt1 | contig 23852 bp, 57 predicted proteins | sample 3171521 | NCBI WGS metagenome assembly SESF01 (sample SAMN10866945, study PRJNA518727) | freshwater metagenome | biome: subpolar coniferous forest; feature: holomictic lake; material: water; isolation source: holomictic Lake 227, 6 m and 8 m depth | place: Canada: near Kenora, Ontario | collected...
CCTTAATTCAAAGCTACTTCAGACACTTGCAATTCAACCGGCAAGGCCAGTTTGGCAAGACGTGAAGGGTCTTTCGCGGCCTTGTCGAAAGCGGAGAGAACATTCGCGGAAACTCGGTTCGCGAGTTCAAAGCGCTCTCCGCTCACTCCGTGCGTCAAGTGTTGTGTGGCGGCGTTGTAAAGGTTGAATAGGTTGCGGGCGCTATCTTCTTTGTGTCGGGGGTTATTCCACACTTCAGCGATATTCTCTTGAAGCTTCCCGGATAGGACATTGCTTTCAGCAAGGCGGCTCAAAATTGCGTTGCCTTGCGCTTGAGTTATCGCCACGGCGGCGAGCTTGTCGAAAGTATCGGCGAGCCGGTCAAAGGCGGCGATTGCACGCCCTAATCCAAGCTGGATGAATGCAACGGAAATTTTACTTCCGTGTTTTTGGGTCATTCCGATTTCCTTCTCAAAGGCTACGTTGCCATTGGAACACGCCAATCGGAGCGCTCCCGCCTGGAAAGAGGACGTTAGGACCCCGTCGAAAGAATTCCGCACAAAGAGACGGAGCCCAACCACATCCCCCACTGCAAGCTTGCGCGTCCTATCCCGAAAGTCGTATGTCGCATACATCTTGCGCCCACGCCCCGTTACAGTCACGTCGCGTGTGAAATTGTTCAAACCATGTTTGGCGAAAGCTTCTTCAGCGGCTCCAATCAAATCGGTGTTTTGAACAAGCCCGTATCTATCCGTGACAACGCCCAATACCGTGTTGTCATCCGTGCGCCGGTTAAGTGTGAATCCATCTTTGACAAAAGACCCATCCGCCAATTGCATAAAAGAGGGGACTTGCTCGACTTGGAAATCAAACTTGCTAGACTGAATTGCGTGTTGTGCCATAACTAACTTTGGTTGCGTGCTGGCGGTTCGGCGCGTTTGCCGTTCCTGCCAACACAAAGAGCTTACTAAATTTCTCAAAGAATGTCAAAGACTTTTTACAGTTTTTTTAAGAAAGTTTTTAGCCCGCCAAAACATTTTCCATGCCAAGTTTTGCTCGAAAAGCGGATTGTAGTTTGCCTTATGGTCTTTGTAAGGGATGCTAATAGCGCCCCGAAAAAGGTCTTCTAATGTCTTTTCTTAGTTTTACTAATGAACACCGAAAAAGCCTGGGGAGTTAGGCGCGCACCCGACCTGGGCAACCATTATTTGTTCTTATATTTGCTCAATGGGGCATTTATTTTGCTTATTTAATTAAAAGGGCGCTTTTTGGTACCCCACTCTTGAAGTTTTACCTTCTCACTGGCTTATTTGTGTCGCCGCCAACACAAAGAGAATAACAAATTTACGAAAAGAAGTCAAAGCTTTTTTTAATAAAATTACAAAAAAATAAAGCCCAAGAAAAAGGGGCCTTTCGGCCCCTTGTTTGTTTTATTAATCGCAACCTATGTCCCCGGCAGAATCGCCTTGCCATTCGGTGAATTGCCGGTTGAACTCTTCGCGGATTTGTCTTTGACCATCTTTGCGGCGCGCCCGTTGTGTCCTACGTTTGGCGGCAAGTTCCCAACCCCGCGAAGTCGAATCCGGGGGGCCTTTAAGTTTTGCAATTTTGTCTTTCACGCGCTTAGACTACCAAAAAAGGACGCCATTGTCAAACACTTTTTGAAATTTTTTTCGGCGCGCTTTCTTTGTTTTATTAAATCCATTAGGGCAAAAGGAAAACCGGGGGCAGACAATCCCCCGGTAGCACAACGCAAAGTAATTATTTAGCAGGCGGGTCTTTATTTGATGCGTTTTTCATTATTTTATTAAGCGCCCTTGCCCCCTCGCCTTTAGATTTCGACGCCAAGCGCCCCTGTCAAGCACTCGCAAATTTTTTCATAGTTATCGGCGCAAACGAAAACCTCGCGGGTGTAGTCCCCGGTTTCATCATCGCGCACCGCGTTTACAAGGTTAAAAGCCTCTTTCGCCTTTTTGATTTCTCGCGGGGCTTTAGCCCATTTGATGCAAACCGGCGCGTTAGGATATTCATTTGCCAAGCGCGCCAAACTTGACGCGTTAAGCTGGCCATGATTTTCAACGATTACTTGAAGGATATTTTTGTTCATTGCGTAAAGAGTTTAGCAGAAATTTACTCAAAGTCAAATAAATTCTCAAGAAATTCTTGCGATGCTAGGCGCGGGGCCGTTAAGCAGTCGCACAAAATAGCAGTCATTTTTGTCTGAATTCCATCCCGACCAGGTGAATTTGCGTCCCTTAAATGTCAAGACTTTGTTAGTCAATTTCTTAACTTCATCCCATCCCCCGTCACAATGGACGGTCAAGAATTCATAATTGATTTCGGGATGGGAAGCATGACGCACCGAAATTTCATTTTTGACAATCGTCGCTGTATTTTCTTCCATACGAAGAGTTTAGCAGAAAATGGCCAGAAGTCAAATAAATTCTCAAGAAATTTTCGCCACTTTTGGCCCGCTTCCGTCAAGCATCCGGTAGAATGTGCAAGAATTAATGTCAGAATTCCAGCTACACCACGTAAACTTGCGCCCCTCGAAAGTGAGCACCTTTTTAGTAAACTTTTTAATTTCGCCCCAGCCGTCAAGATGCGTAATGGTCAAGAATTCGCGGCCCACTTCTGCGCGCAAATTGTATTCGACGGCGATTTCTTTGGGGTCAATTGTTGCTGTCATGCGAAGAGTATATCAAAAAAGAGCCGAAAGTCAAATGAAATCGAATCTTTTTTTCCAATTCTTTTGTAGATTTATTAAACGCTAAAAGACAAAAAAAGAGCGGGCCACTTGACCCGCCATTGTGTTCCCGCTTAGCTTGCGGGCAAAACCCGGACAATGTTGGAAAACCCCACTTTCCGCTTAAGCATTTCCATCAAAAGATTGTCATGGTCCAAGGGCCGGGCGATAACTGCCTGATAAGTGACCCCGTCTTTGCTGTAATGGACTTTGACGTTTTTCGTGGCCGGGATTGTGAACTTGGCTTGCATAGTTTTGTTTATGTTGTCTTGAACATGTAGAGGATACTAAAAAACAGACCAAAAGTCAAACGTTTTTTTATATTTTTTCAGGATTTTCTTGCACTTCAAATTCATCATTCCAGATTAGGGAAATCCCCGGCAAGCCATAGCAAACTGAAAGAGAGCTATCAGGGATTAGTAAAACATCAAAGACGATGCCGGGCAGGATAGAAAAACCATAGGCACGGTGTTCAATGGCCGTAGTTGTCTTTGCTTTGGCTTTAGTGTTTTTATTAAAGGCATTCATAGATTGCACTTGCCGAAACTATCAAGATGATTGAAAGAAGCATCATAAATTAAGCGCGCCCAACATAAACCTTGAAAGTGATTGTCTTGCCAAGTAGATTTTTCATAGCGCCAGTATATAAGAAAAGGGGGCTTTTGTCAAGCCCCTTGTTTGATTTTTTCTTTGACTTTTTCCTTAGATAATCTCTAAGGCCAAGAGCCAGCTAGGCGCGCCATCTGGAGTAAAGCCGTCAGGTTCTGTTTTGCCGCCAGTAATAGACTTGCAGAACCCGTTGCGCTCCCAACTATCTAAAGCCTTTAATGACGGCTCTTTAATAAAGCCGCTAAAGTAATGGTAAGCACTTCTGGTAAGCGAAGTTCTAAGCGCGCCATTATACTCAAAATAAATAAATGCATTATTCAACCCAGAAAAATGGACTTGCAAAGAAGTCCCTACCGGGATTATACAAGCGGTCTCAGGATTCTTACTAAAGACCATTGTCTTTTTGGTGACAACGCTTTTTCCTGCACTAAGCTTTTTCTCTTCGCGAATTGATTCGAGTGTTTTCATAGTATGTCTTTGACGTGCAAAGTATACAAAAAAAGGGGGCTCTTGTCAATATCTTTTCTCAGGGGTCTTAGGCGCGTGTAATAAACGGTATATGACAGAAAAGAAAAAGCATACATGCTCCCATTGTGGCAAGGAATTTTCCCTAAATTATTATTCAAAAAATCCGCGTTTTTGTTCTAGGGCTTGTTATGACGCAAAAAGAACTATTTGGATTTCTTGTATTTGCGCTTATTGCGGGAAAGAATTTCAATCTAAATCTGGGGTATTAAATAAATCTATTAAGCAAATGAAAAATCCATCTTCTAAATGTTGCTCAAATGAATGTAGAATTGCTTACTTAAATGGCGTAACCCGGAGAGACGAATTGACCCCATTTCGGAGAATGTATTTTCACACAAAATCGAAAAGTCGTAAAACTTGGAAAAATGGCAATATTACATGCGAGGACATTAAACAAATTTGGGAAAATCAAAAGGGCATTTGTCCTTATTCTGGTTTATTAATGACATTGCCAGATACGTCTAGGAAAAGTATTTGTTCTCCTAAATCGGCTTCTATAGACCGCTTGGACAGTTCAAAACCCTATGACAAAGATAATTGCCAGATTGTTTGTGTCTCTATGAATTATGCCAAAAACTCATTTTCAGACGCTCAAATTCGTGAATTTATTAAGGAGCTAAAAGAAAAGCAAGACGCCCCGGCGATTAGCTAGGGCGTCTCTTGATTTCTAATCCATTCTGCTTTCGTAATAAGCTTTAATGCCGTGCCTATTAAGCACTTCGCAGAACGCGGCGCAATAAGCCTCTTTGCGCGTCATGCTTTGATTGAATTGGTGGCACCAGATAGCATAACCGCCGCCATAATGGGAACGACCAATTTTCTGTTCTTTTAGCCATTTAACAAAAGGATGGGTTGCCGGTTTGATAACGGAATAGCTAAATCCGCAAACCCCATCCATAACCGGCGCATAAGTCTTGATAACAGGGGAGCTATCATTCAAGGGGTTAGCGTGCTCTTGCACAACCATAGGCACACAAACCGCATTCACGCCCGCAGCCATGCCTGCTTCATGCGCCGCCACATATACAAGTTGCCAGTCTTGTTTAGGCGCGCTTTCCTTGCGCACTTGACGCGCCCCCGGAAAATCGGCGGCCTGTTTTTCGCCATTTAACAAAGCCGTGACATCTCCCCAAGTGAGATTACAGCCCCGGACATCAAACCCGGTCTTGACAAAGATGGCCCAAAGCTGCCTAGAAGTTGCTGGATTATTTTTTTTGGATATGTCATTCATAATGTTTGTTTGTTGCGCGCTAATCTTAGCAGAAAAGGGCTGGAAGTCAATAGGAAAATGCAAAAAAACGCAAAATTCTTTAGCCGTTTTCCCAAGTCATCTCCTTAATTGTTTTCTTAACGCCCTTGCGCGAATAAGTAGTTTTGCTAACAAAGACGCGAGTGGCCGGGTTAAGCAAACCCCAGGACTTGCGCACGGCACGCCACGCGCTGTATTTAGTGGACTTATTAAGAACTGGGCGCATATTTATTTCCTTATTTTATTTGTTTTATTTAATATCCATGCTTTCGGGCGCGCTCCCTATCGAAAGCGCGGGTTGTGGACAAATTGAGTTATTAGAGCGGTCGCCGGTCGCGTGGCCCAGTCACCACCGGCAGTTAGCCAAAGGGGCCAACGGTAAATTTATTAAAAATGGTCCTGGAGAGTTTCGAAGTCTCATAATCCAATTATGCACCTGCTTCGCAAGCGGGCCATTACAGGACCATTAAAATATGCGGTTCGCCTTCTCAATAAACTCATTAAGAGTTATATGTGTCTTTGTAGGGAGATTCTAGCAGAAAAAGAGGGAAAGTCAAGGTTTAAGTTTGGGCCGAAGTCAACCCCTAAATCAAAACAAATTCATCTTTCCAAACTAGGGAAATCCCCGGCAACCCGCAACAAACCGAATAAGGGTTATTAGCGATTAGCAAAACATCGAATTCCACCCCGGCTAGGATTGTGAGACCATAGGCGCGGACTTCAATAGTGCAAGTGGTTTTGGCGCGTTTCATAGGTTTATTATTGACGGAAATACAAATCCAAAACGGCATGATACCCGATAACGGCTTCCCAATCTGCTATTTTCTTCGCAAATTGTTCTTCCCCATAAGCAAGGGACTCGCCGCGCTGTTCTCGCGTTGTGTTTGCGGCTTGCATCAGTGCTATTTCAGCATTGAACAAGGCCGTCCGAGCGGCTATGAATGCGGCTTTCTGTTCGGGTGTCATGCGTGAGAGTATAGGGTAAAACTAAGGCAAAGTCAAGACCATTTCCAAGATTTCGCCAGAAAAGTCAAAGAAAAAATCAAAGAAAATTACATCGGCCAGAACATACTAATTTCCCATCCTTTGTAATTTTGGTAAATAAAAGCAAGGGCATCTCCGGTATTTAACGAATTAATAAAAACCACCTTAAGTTTTTTGCGAAGGCGAGGACCCCGACTAACAAATTTCTGCAATAGGAATCTATATTTAATCATGCGAAGAGTATAAAGGAAAAGGACAGGGAAGTCAATATATTTCTAGCTTTATTTATTGGAAATTTATTAAAGACGCCACTAAACAAAAAGCCCCCAGCACTCGCCGGGGGCCTTGGACGCTTAGCTTAGTTCGCGAAAGTTTCGGCCATTTCCGGGGAAGCTTCCGGCTCGTTCTCCGGGGCGTTTTCGGGCGCATCTTCCGGGGCCGGGATTGCCACATCTGGGCTAACCCAAACTACTTCCCCATCACACATAACCGTAACCGAATACCCTTGCGCCATCAAATCTTTACCCAACTTGAGCGCGGCTTGAAGATTGCGCGACTTGTCCGGCCCGTAGAATTCCCCTTTAGGAGTAATCCGGCCCTGTTGAATCACCGTAACGATATAGGTTTTTTCCATAATTTTTTATTCTTTCTTTGTTTCCTAACGACAAATAGAGTTTATCAGAAAAAGCGCTGAAAGTCAAACTCTTTTTTGTCTTTTTTTAGTCCCCAGAATCAATTTGAGTATAGGCCGGGGCCGAAAAGGTGTTTTTGGTATGTTCAACCTTAGTGAATTTACCAAGGCCAGAACCCGCGTTGCAGGCGGGGAGCAAAGCAAGCAATTGCGCCCGACGCTTTTCAGTATGGCCGGGATAGTATTTGTCCATTTCCTTATCGTCTGGATTTCCCGCAGTATAAACCAAGTAACAAGTCTCACTAAAACAATTACCCAGGTTTTTGCCGCTCACCACACAAACGGCCACGGTCACAGTGTCTAAATCAATTAGAATAGGCATAAGGACTTTTTTTTCTTTTTTTGTTTACTAACGACAAAGAGACAATAGCAGAAAAAGGGGAGAAAGTCAACGCTTTAATGTCAAAAAGGATAAATTTTCCAACCCTCTTCTGGGCGTTCTAAGTTTAGTTCGGCATGAATGCTCGAATTTACCAATTCAGCGAAAAGGACTCCGAAAGCTTCCCATACCTTTGCCACGGACACGGTTAGAGTTTTTCCAGTTTGAATCGAAAGAGCGCGGATAATCTATTTAAGGCTATTTGTCAAGGCCCTTTTGAGCCAAGATTTAATCACCCTGTCTCTTTGCCGATATGGCAGAGTAGCCAAAGAGTTTGCCCTTGCTTGCGCCAAATTGACAAATCGCTTAACCCAAGCATTAGATAACAAAAGCGATTTTTTCTGTGAATGCCAAGCGCCCGACCGATGTTTGCCTAAATCATGCGTATTAATATAAACATACCAAATTATTTCACCAGGAAAGAAGGATACGTCTATTCTAATAATCATCTTTGTGCCATCGGAAAGCGCAATGGTTTCACTGCCCCCACGATAGCTGATATGGCCTGATTTTTTGAGCCCTGTTTTGAACTCTTTTTTGGTTAGGCGAATCATGCGTGTATGTTACTCTTTTTTGGGCTCTTTGTCAAGAGCCATTTTCAAAATTCTGAGTCTCTGTCGCCGTCTCGACTGTAATCATCATCATAAGAGATTTTGATTTGCGGCCCGTATTTTTCCCCAATTCGGGAACGCACGTTCTCTAAAGAAGCATAGTTATTTTCATAAGCGTCGCCTTGCGCCTCTTCACAAACATTTTGCGCATTATAAATTTTGTAACCATACCAGCTATCAGAGCAACACCCATCGCCGCAAGACCAATGATAGCAAGTAATGACTGCGAAATAGCCCTCGTATTTTACCTGTTTTTCTATCACTTCAAGCTGAGCGATACGGGCATGAAGGACGGCATTTCTCTTATTTAGGGATTCAATATAATTTTTGAGATTCTTATTTTCCTTTTTGGTATTTTGGTAAATCACATAAAGGCCCGCCAAGAGATTACGCGGGGAAAGCTTTTTTGGGTGCCACTCATAGCCCCCATTATTAGCCCGTACAAGACGCTCTACAACGCCGGGAAGTTTGGCCAACTTCTTAAATGGAGTAAAAACAATTTCGTTCATAAAAAGATTTTACTCCTTTTCGGCCTCTTTGTCAATGGGAAAATTAGAGAGCGGGCAGAAATCTGGAATCCTTAGCGAATCTATTAAAAAACCCTTTTCTTCGCCCAAAGGTTTACAAAAATAATTATCGCCCCAATTTCCCTCAGTCGCAATGCAATTAGGGCAAATGCAACAATTGATAATGCGGGCTGTAAAAAGTTTATCCATAAATTTATTAAAGGCTATTCATCCCTATAATCATCGGCCTCATTCTGATTGAAATCGGCCAAGTCATCGGTGCCGCTGCCATCTCCAGGCCAGCCAGTTTCATTGTCTATTTCGTTTTCGTCCATGCGAAGAGATTACCAGAAAAGGCCCCAAAAGTCAAGAGGGATTTTCTTTTTTATTTGGCGGGTTTCGGTCAACGCAAGTGATATAGTCCCCGTCATCGGCGTCATTTTCGACGTGATAAACCGTATTCGCAGTCCACAAAGTAAAATCAGGGATGCTGTCAAACCAATGGCGCAGCTTATTTAGTTCATCATCGGTTAGAGTATGGGCCACGACATCAGCCCAAGTCTCGGGGACCAAATATTTTGTAATTCTGTCTTTGAGTGTTTCCATGCGAAGATAATAACAAAAAAGGGCCTGATAGTCAAGCCCTTTGTGAGAAAATGAACTCTACACTTTAACCCAAGTTCCATCCCAAGGCGCGCCGTTAAGATACCAGACCCCAGCCTTTTGGCAGATGGAAACTCCCGGAAGGCCATTAAGTCTTTCTTTGGTAGTAGTGCTTTGCCAGCCCGCGTTGGTAATCCAAAGTTCATCGCCCCTCCATTCGGCAATGCGGTTGCCATGAAGGAAAAGCGCGGCTCCATCCGTGCTAGTGTTTGAAACAGACTTGGCCTTATGATTCAAAAAGGCTTCAGTGACCAATTTAGTAACGAGACGCATAATTTATTGCTTTCGATGTGTGCAGTATAGAGAATTCCGCCACAAATGTCAAATAAAAATCAAATCTTTCTTTTCAACCAACACCCTAACCACTTCGGAATAATGAACGGCAACCCGCCCATCGTTTTTGGGGACACCCTCATAAACCTTGTTAGGCGCGAGGGAGATACCGAACTTACAATGCAGTGTCTTTTTGACTTGGACTTTCATTGAATTTAGTATTGTTTGTGTTCTATTGTCTTTACCGTAAGAAGAGCATAACAGAAAAAGAGGCAAAAGTCAAAATAAATCTGAAAAATCTTTCGCTTAAAGTCCGCCCACTTTCCGCAATAGAAAGCGTGATTAATAATTTCACTATCCACAAGTAAAATTCATTAGTAAGATTATTATAACCAAGATTACCAGCGGCCACAGGATTGCCATTGAGAATCCTTATTTCATTATGAGTAATGAGGCTGGGGAAAATCACGGGAATTTCAATCCCGTCTTTCTTATAAATAACGTATTTCATTTCATCGCTGAAAAAAGGTTCGAGGCGCTCAGGTCGCTAAAGACATTTCCATGCTAGGGAGTCGAACCCTCGAAAACCCAGGGTTTAGCACCGGCTGGCACATGGTCATTTCTTCCCCTCAATGACGCCCCGAAAAATTATTAAGCGTGTTTTGTGGGCGCGGTGTCTTAACATTCGCCCCGTTAATTGCGAGATGAGGCCCCAGAAGGGAATCGAACCCTTGCCTTCCCTTAGCTTTCCTGTCCCTGAAAGTCACGTTTACTTTCAGGTTAGGGCCGTCGCCCAAGTTAGCCATTGGCTATTCTACCGATTAAACTACAGGGGCACAGTCAATTCTGTTCTCTCTCGCCTCTAACCCGCTCTTGATATAAAGATAATACAGGAAAAATCACTGAAAGTCAAAGAAAAAATCAAAAAATCAGTCTTCATTTACCGCTTTTTCGCTAATTGCATAAGCGGTTAGCGCTGCCCTAGCCTCTTGCCTTGTCTTGCTATTCACGCCGATTAGATTAGACGTGCTTAAGTCTAAAAGTCCAACTTCATTGCACGCCGAGAGAGCATTCTTAATTCTAATGAGTTGGTTATACTCTTCTTTGCAGATAGTGATGGTTTCCATAATTTATTAAGGTCTTTTGATTGTAACAGACCGCCCGCAATTCTTGCAAACCAAACGCACAACGATTTCGGATGGATGATTGTTCGTTTTATTAAAGTCAAACAAATACTGTTCTTTCTTGTCTTCTTTAATTTCGCCGCCGCATTCATCACATTTATTCATGCGCTAACAATAGCAGAAAAAGCCTCTAAAGTCAACATCTTTCAATACAAATTCTCACTAAATAGCACTCCATCATCCCCTATCCCGGCCTTTCGCGGATTAGAGAAGGATTCAAAGCCTGTTCCCCTTCTAATTTGCCCGTTTTTGTCGGCCACTTTCCAAGCTTCTTTGCGCGTATAGAATTTACCGAACTGGTCAATGAAACCCTGCTCCCATCCCTTAGTGCTTTTATTAAGGGCCAGAATCGTTGCCCTCATAATGACATCAAAATGCCTTGCGCCAGTAACCACAAAACCATCTTGCCGCATGGCCGCGCAAACTATGTAAGGGGGAGTTTGATTCATTAAATAGGGTTCTTTAGAGTTTGCCAATTGTAATTTGGGTGCGAAATTAGAAAATCAAACAAATCGCGCAAATTATAGAACTTATTAACAAGGTCCGCATGTCCAGACTGGAAAGGGCCAGCCCCAAGACGCGCCATGTAATAGTAATTCACGTAACTAGTCAAATATTGATGAAGCTCTAAGCCCCGCTCATTAAGAAATGGCTCTAGCTTCTTTTTGGTTGTTCTCATGCCTAGACAATAGCAGAAAAGAGCAAGGGAAGCAAGTCTTTTCTTCTCTATTTATAAAATCTTGTGTGCCCGATAGTCATAACAGGCTTTTTCCCCAGCTTCTTAATGAAATAGTTATCGTCAATAATTCCGCCCCAGAACTTACAGCCGCCAGTCGGGTCATGCTTGGCCGATTCATCCCAAGCTTTAGCCACTTTATTAAAGACAGATTGGGGTTCGCGGGTAATATGTTTGGCGCGCAAACCATAGACGCCCTTAAGGCTTCCCCTATTCCGAATGACTGCGGAAATTGCTATTTGGCATTGGTAGGGTTCCCCAGCGGCTTCCCCCACTACCGCTTTAATACACTGCGCCCTGTCCAATTGAGCAAAAGAAGGGAAAGAAGGGAGCGCGGCAAAGCAAAGCAAAAGCAAGTGTCTTTTCATGCAAAGACTTTACCAGAAAAGGCACTCAAAGTCAAGGTCTAATTCCCAAAAAGATATCAAATTCGCTAATCTCGCAAGGTATTTCTCCCCTGTTCTCGGCGGCGCATTGCTTAGCCCACTCTATGGCGCTAGAGCGCCCAACGCGCAAAGGCGTATATTTCCCCATTTCTTTATTAGTTTTCACCCAAACAAAGATGTTATTTGGCCGATTAGCCAAACACTTAAACACTGTCATCAGAGATTTCTTCATAGTCAACTCCTAATACGAGGTTTCCTAAATTAATTAAATAATCTTCATGTTCGTCGCCCGCTTCCATTTGCTCAGAATAGTATTCTGGCCAAGAGCAACGCCCATCGCGTAGAATTGCGCAGAGTTGCATACGTCCCAAGACAACGGAGCAAGGTCTCAAAAACCTGAATTTCATAAAATTATTAAACTTCGCTCAATTCGACTTCAACCGCCACACCCTCGAAAATTGGATTGTCGCCCATGTCACTATCAAGCATGACATTCACGTCAACGATTTTATTAAGGCACGCGATTTTGTTAATGTGCGCCCGAACGAGCGAGGTCACTTCATCGGGCGATAAACGAATTGTTGCTTTCATAGGCTCAGTATAGGGGATTTTGAGGCGAATTGCAAGAGATTTTTGCTTTAATTTTGTCCTAAATAAAGAGTCTTAGCTCTTTCATGGAATTCAACATGTTCATCAGGATTCAAAAACTCCCAATTAGTTCCAGTCATGTAGTCACGACAGTATTCTTGCAAAACCTTAATTTCGGTTTCAGGCGGCAAGGTCTTTAGGTAGTTTATTAATTGTGCGGCGTTCATAGTTTATGTGCAGTCCATATAAATTCCATAGCCAATTAGTAAAAGAATAGTAAGTACGAGCATAAAGACCCCCTTTTCTTTAGTGAGACTTATAAGATATGTTTTGGATATTCTTATCCCAGCAAGCGCGACAGTCTAAACACTTATTTCCTTGATGCGGCGCGACACAAGAGAAGTCTTTGCGTACAACTGTACTAGTGCATACGCCAAGCCTATACGCCAAAGAAGTAGGCGGACTTCCCTCTTTCATATAGGCCGATAAGCGCACAATAAGATTCGAGGGCAGGGGGCCGAATTCCGCAATGTAAGCTGAGACAAAGCCGTATTCTTTAGTTGGCAACCAATGCTTGACATTAGGAGTAAGAATAGCTACTTGCGCAATCTTGCCTAAATGTCCGACACTTTGCAAATCGCCAGAATCAAACCAGCGAAAGTGACCGGAATACTCCAATTTGTTAATTAGCAAAGACATGGCTTCCACCCAAAGAAGATTTTCCAAAGCGGCAAGGCGGCGTGCGTGCGCTGAAACGACTGCTTCGTAACGGTAATTTCCCCGGAACGCATAGCACTTAGAGCAAACCGAGTTAGGGACAAGGCGCAACTTAGCGCCCGTTTTACATTCCTTGGCGGAAATTGAATGGCCATAACAAGGCATTTTGCTAGGCTCACTCAAGCCGCCAACCAATTTCCATGCTTCGTTTATTGTCATGTGAAAAGAATAACAGAAAAGGCGTTGAAAGTCAAAAGAAAAATACAAAAAACACAATAAAATAAAAGCCCTTATTCCTTGCTGTGCTTCTCTACATTAGTTTGGGAAAAGGCGTAAGAGGCAACGCTATCCAAAAAATCATCGTCAGGCTTTTCCGCTTTAATGGTTCCCATTTCATAGAACATACCGTTACAATTGACGGAGCGAAAAGTATCGGTAGGGATTTCCTCAAAATCCTTCTTAGCCAACTCCTTAGCCAATTTATTAAAGCCGCCCGATTTGCCTTTGAATTCATAGGCTTTGTCTTTCATCAGACGGGTGACATGAAGGTTATAGAGATAATCCTTAAGTTTGCTAAGCGTGCTCCAGCAAACCGCAGTAAAATCGGAAATCCATTCGGGTTCACTGGCGGTTGCGCCCCAATTGTAAAGGGACATCCATTTGCCGTGGGCGTCTTTATGCGTATCGCCCTCGATATAGAGCAAAATTGAAGTTCCGTAGTTTTGATAAGTAATTTTAGCCATAGGTTTTTTATTGTTTTTGTTTACTGCGCGCTTACCTTACCAGAAAAAGAGTCAATAGTCAAGAGTTTTTTAGACAAATTTCAGGGCAACCCCAGTGATGTTTTGATATTCTTTAGCAGATTCGTTACGGTCATTCTCACAGATACCCGCAATTTCAAAACAGCATGCGGCGGCAAGCTTCATCCCTTGCGCTTCAAAGTATTCGGCGTGCTGCAAGTTCTCACCTATCCAAGCATTGTCTTGAAAAGCATTTTGTTTAAGAGTCTCGGGCAATAGTGCATTCATCATGCGAAGACAATAACAGAAAAAGACGCCAAAGTCAAGCCCTAAAGAAAAAAAGAAGGGCAAGGTTGCAGTCCCTTGCCCAACTTACTAAAGACCATTTGGTCTTTTTATTTGTTTTACTTAAGCGCGGCGGCCTTGAACTTATCGGCGGTCATATTGAACATGTCGCGCTGTTCGCGCATACTCAAAGTCGTTTCCTCATTTGGTCGAGGGAACGACTTGGCCTTTCGCTTGAAGCCTGGGTCCCGGAAACCGGCTTCCTTATTTGCTTCCCGCTGCGCCCTAACCCGTTGCTTGCTATTCTTGTTCATTATTTGATGATTATTTGATTTGTTTTACTGCACTAACGACATACAGACACTAACAGAAATCTCAGAAGATGTAAAGCCTTATTTGAAGTTTTTGCGAGTTTTCTGGGCTCACTCGCAACCTCTCAAATTTATAACAATTTAATTAACAACGCGGATTTTCTAGGAACATCCAAGAACCTTCATATATTGTTAATTTAATTTATTATTTGGTTTTTACTTTGTTCCCGGCTGGTCTCTCGCCTTATTTGCACTCATTAGCTTACGCGGGAAGAATACGCCCACCAAAAATTTTCTTTTTAAGGAATTTCTTAAATTTGCCGTCTTCAATTCCTGCGACATATTCCTTTGTCTCTTCGATAACTTCCACCGTTCGCCACGATGGGCCGCTACCATCCAACTTATCATAGACAAACGTGACTGTGCGGAGGATGGGTGTAGCAGGCTCAGGATAAAGCTTAAAGGTTTTGTTTTCGCGTTTATAACCATCCCACCCCACAAGAGAGACATGAGAAAAATTACTGTTATTAAGATAGACGTAACGCACTTCATATTCGAAAGGCTTATAACAATTATGAGGGACAATATAAATAGCGCCGAAGTTTTTCTCAAAATGGCTAATTATTTGGGACGCTAAATGAACCATGCCAGCAATTTCGCCCGGTTTTCGGAAGGGGGAATATGGCACGACTTGCTTATTCTGTAGAAAAACAGCTAAACTCTCGCCATGATTATAAAACTCTCCACCGCCCATTCGAGTAAAGGCTACAATAGGCTCGTTTGATTCGTTAAAAATAGTAGTAAGTGATGTTTCCATATTTGGTTCTATTTGTATTCTATTTGAAAATTCAGGAATTGTCTAGCGAAATGGTGCTCTGGGCGGGACTCGAACCCGCAACTTACGCCTTAAAAGGGCGCTACTCTACCAATTGAGTTACCAGAGCAAAAGCAATCACATTGGCACGCAGATTGCTTAATTTCGTGCCGTGACTAATTTATTAACCTTATTGGCTCAATTAACAACTTAGCCGCCAAATTGTGCGGTTTTCTGGGGCAACCGCAAACCCGACTATCTAGCAAACTAAAACACTTCAAAGAGAATTCCGCTAAACCCTTTTGGGAAGAAGTGTCTAGGATTGTTGATGCCAAGCTGGCACCCATCCCTGGGGATACTTGAACGTTTCAGGCTGATTAAACCAATAATCCGTATTCTCGAATTTGGCTTTCGTTTCAGCCGCCACAGTGGAATAAAACCACTTAGACAGCTCATTTTCCTTATCCACATCAGCCGCAATCATCTGGCGGTCCCGCATAGATAGAGTATCCCAAAGTCTGGTAAAAGTCCTTTTAGCGATTTTGTTGAAATGGTGACACATTAATTTGATTTATTGGGGGTTTTTGTTGACTAACGCCGGGATTAAAGCTCGACGGCCTTAACCTCAATCGGGGCCTCGACTGAAACGCCCTCATTAGCTTCCGTCAAGTCACTAACTCGGCCCGTAATCAGATTCTCGAAACCCAAAGCCTCAGCTTGCTTGCGAGAAACGCGCCATTTGAAGTTAGGGTCAGAAATCTTTCCGCCCATCTCGGCCATAGAAAGATTAACAAAGGAAAAGCTTCCCTTGGTTCGCCCCGCCCCAGCCCTTTTTACTTTGATTGTATTGGTCATATTTTTGTGTTTTATTGTCGTTCGATGTTATTAATATAGCAGAATTTTAACTCAATTGCAAGAAATAAAAGCAAAATATTGCTCTTTTATGCGGCGTCCAAGGCTTTCAGATAATCTTGCCCGCGAGGGGAAAGATGACGGCCCTTGCCCGCCGTGATTTCCATAAGCCCGCAAGACTGCAAATAGCTCTCATAATCACGTTGAACAGCTTCCCGGCTAAGTCCAGAACGAGCCGCCAAGTTAGTAAGGCTAGAGCCATCGGGGCGCTCTTGCATGAACCGCATTAGCCCGATTTCAATGGGCGAAAGTCCCAAAGGCTTGATGCTGAGGATTTTGGAGAGTTCTTTCCACTCATTCATGCCAAACTTACTATTCCCACAAAGATATACCCGGATATCGCTGGCCATCTTTACGGCTTGGCGGGCATTGCCCCTGACGACAGACGAAACATACTCCAAAACATCTTCCGAAAAAGACACTTCTGGGGCCGACTTGGCAACAATCTGAGCCAAATTCTCGATAGAATAGGATTGAAGGTCAATCCGCGTCAACCTATCCATAAGCGGAGCAAATATAGAATGACTCTCGCTGGTCGCGAAAATGAAAGTCTGGCGAGCAAAATCAATATCGCACGCATAATCATCAAAGACAAAGGTATTCTTGTTAGTGACATTAGGATTGAGCATAGTAAGGAGGCTCATAGTAATGTCCTTTTTGATTTCAGACGCTTCATCAATAAAAATGGTAACGTCTTTATCCACAACATGGGGCACGATAACCCCATTTACGAATTGCCTAACCGTTTTAATGGAGCTAGCATTAATTTCAATGAAGGTCTTCTTTTTAATATTGCCATCGGCTTTCAACAACGGCTTGTTATTTTCACCATAAGCAATAAGTTGCCGCGCGGTCTCACGCGCCAGCAAACTTTTGCCCTGCCCCTTGGGGGCGCAAAGCATCAAGTTAGGCATTAAATGAGTGTGTTGGTAAGAATTGAGGTAGAAAGCCAATTTGCTCTTGGCTTCATCCTGCCCCACAACATCAGCGAACATAGTGTTTGTCATATAAAGAGCTTAGCAGAAAGTTCGGAGAAAGTCAAAGGAAAAGAAAATAAAATTCAAATAAAATTAAAAGCCCTTAGTGGTTTTCATCTACCCCTGCTTGGGAATACCCCGCTTTATAGCCATTTAAGTAAACCGTAGCCAATTTAAGGGCGATAATGGAGCTAAATCTCTCGCAGTTGAAGAAATCTAGCGGGTCTTCGTCACGATAAACCACATATTCGCCATTTTCGAGTTTTATTTCAAATTTGTGTTCCATACGTTGACCCTACCAGATTTCTCAGGGGAAGTCAATAAAGAAGTGAAAAATAATTAAAATTTAATTAAATTAAGGCGCGGCCTGTTCTTTACTCTTAACCATTCCATCATACGCGCCCTCAGCTTTGGCACAAACGAGGCGCAAGAAGTTGGCCACATGGGGGTAAACGGCGTCCGTCTTTAGTAAATCTCTCTTAATTCGCGCTCTTTCAACCTCTGGAGTCTCATTAAGCAATTTATTATAATAATGCTCGTAATACTCGGGCAAAGAAGCGAAGGAGGGCTCCTTATTTGGGGCGCTCGAATTATTATTTGATTTATTATTTGTGGGCACGGGGGCCACATCAGGTTGTTGCATAGTAGTATTTTATGACTTATTTCGGAAATTGTCAACACAAAGAAAAACGCTTATTTGCATCAAAAAACATTCAAAAGTAGAAAATATACCTTCACTTTCTATTATTTGCACTCAAAAGCATTCAAATTTGGGGTCTTTATTTCATTAAACGACGATATCCTTTAGACCAAATGATGTCTCTTAACATATCAGACATTTTAATTATATTAGCTTCACTTAAATCTGGTAGCCAGACATGACAACATTCGTGTATTAAAGTTGAAAGGAATTCTTTACTATTTTGATTCTTTTCTATATCTATCTCGAAATCTTCTTTAGTTGCGAGACCTAGGACAACGCTTTCTCGGAGGTCTTTTTCCGTGATGCGCGGCTTCCTCAAAACTACTTTTGTTCGTGGCACATAAGGGATTACAACCAAAAACGAAAAGAAACCCGGAGAAAAACCTTCAATATCGAAATAACCCCGGAGAAAAACCTTCAAAAATGAAAAGAAACCCGGAGAAAAACTCTCGAAAGACTAATTTTAATTGTATTTTAATTGCATTTTATTTATTCTTCACATACCGTCGCCAGTAAAATTATCGTCTTTGCGGAATAGCGAAACGAACGCCCAGCCCACACAAAACACACAAAGGAAGCAAAGAACTACCTTATCAGCGGTCCATTCTAGGATATTTTGGCGCGAGTATAATTTCATATTTCCATTTTACATTATTTTTGTGTAGGGGTCAAGATTTTATGCGTTTTTATTGGGGTTTTTAACGATTTTTTATGCACTCTATCACCGAGCCATACCCAATTAAGACCAATATTGTTAGTAGAATCATTGTAAAGCATAGGCTTTTTTGTTGGTTTTCTAATTTTATTAAAGTGAGACAAAATGGCACACTATCAACTCCAAGTGAGACAAAATGGCACACTTCGTTTTTTATTATTTAATTAAATAAAAATGGACGCCAACCCATCAAATTCACCTAATTAAATTAATCCATCTCTTTCCATTCAAATACTATACCAATTATCTCTCTCCCTTATTTTAGATTTTCTTACTCTAATTTCAGGGAGATTTTAGCTGTTTGTTTGGCCTAGTTTTGGATTGTCTTTATCTTACCAAAAGTTTCAGAAGTTGTCAAGCGCAGAATGTTGATTTCTAATTATTTAGGACTTAAAATTCACCTATTTGCACATAGGCTTTTTCGCCTTGAAAATGACCAAAAAATAGACCGCTTTTTGGGCCTCTAAAACGCCCTTAAAACGGTCCAAATTTTAGCCCATTCTATCTTACCAACCCGCCCTATTCCGGCCTCGCCTTGGCCCCTTCCAGCGACGAAACAACGCAAATTAAAAATAATACAAAGAAGGAGATTCTTTATACCTCACAAGAGAGCCTCATTCATCTGACAAGACATCTTCAAAGGAGTCATTGATGGAAAAGACCTTCTTTATTTTATTAAAATCCCTGGCGTTCATAAGTCTCCGTAATTATGCAAACATAGACTATCCTCGATTTCGTGCTCTTCAATGGGCGAATCTTCATTATAGTTGTCGCAAGTGAGGCACATAATAGAGCGTGCCTGCTGCTCATTTTTAGCCACCACCACAATTGACCCTGCCCAGCCGCAGTCCATGTAGTAAATTTTAAGCATATTAAATTAATGGGTCACTTAGTTTAGCCTTCAAAGCTTTTTGCAGTTTGCGCGTTAATGCCATAGACGCGCCAGCTTTCCTAAACACTTGCCAATCTGGCCATTCGCCGCCCATTTCCTCTACTACGCTCTTTATAACCCAGCTATCAATAATAGAGCCAAATACATCTAATTCCTCTTGGGACTGGAAAGTTAATTCAATAGAAACTGGTTTGAAGATAGTAGCAGAACTAATAGTAGTTTTCATATTTTAGTCCTGAAAAATATTCTTCTCCGTAGGTCCAACCACCTTCACGTCTTTAATTAGATTGATTGATACATGAGGGCAGGTATATTGCTGGATTTGAAGAAAATAAAACATAATTAATATTAAAGTGTGATGCCTTGGTTTTTTAGCCTACTCATTAGGTAGGTGTAGAGGTAGGGGCAATGGTTTATTGTGGATTCCCCATCATTCCACTACTCGCAAGGTGCTGTAGCCACCGGCATGGCAGCGTTTTCACGCCATCACATAAAGATAATACCATAAAATTTACTCTTTGTCAATAAAAAGCGCGAGACATTTCTGCCCCGCGCTTTCCCTCTTGTTTAGCTTTCATAATTTATTGCGTTTTTATTTCCACTCGCGCCCCATAGCTTCAACCTGTTCGGCCAAAACCAATAAAATGCGCGAAAAATTCAATGCGCTACACTTGCAAGACATATTCGTGCCCATGCCTTTTGGGGGATTTATTATACAACCGTGGTTGCCACAACCGTACTTAAGATGGGACACGAGTTTTTTCACATCTTCTATAAGATCTTGTTTTGACATATTATTTCAGATGGAAAGCATTAGTGCAATTGCCTTTATGAGCAAGAGAGCCACGCCAGCCATAAGAATAGGTCTTAAGATATTCGCATCCATCTATAACAATGGTTTCATGCCCTTGCTGCGTAACAAAAGACCAAGCGATAAATGCGATGATAAGTATCACCAAAACCTCAAGCAATGAACGTTTTTGACGAGTAGGAGTCATTTTAATCAGTTTTCTGTAGCTAATAGGAGCACAAACCACTTCTATATCTTTTCTTTATTCAGGAAGTCTTGGAGATTGCGCAACAAAACATTCGGATTCAAATGGAATAAGCGCATAAGCTGACGACTGGCGGCATTAAAAAGTCTAACGGCGTCGTCAACTTGTTCGGCGCTCACATTATTGATGTTATTCAATCCTTTAGCCTTTGCTTCCAAAGCCCCAAGTAAGTCTGCCCTTTCTTTTACTTCCTCTTCGAAACACCCGTCGCAGGCGCTAGGCAAAGAGGCATACTTGACGACTCCACCAGAATAAGAGTCCATACAAGACCCTTTGCCAGGATAGAAAGAATCTACCACGGCCGCACAACCGCTTCGTTCATCAACAAAATATCGTTCATTCATAATGAGATAGTAGCAAATTATTCGGGATTTGTCAACAGATATTCCTTAAATCAAATTGAGAATCAGCAGGAACAGAAAATTTATTAAGATTTCCAACAATCCTATCGGTGCGGCCATAGAGATTAGAACAATAAACTTTGGCGGGCATACAAGCCGATGGATTTTGGCAAATAGCAGCAAGATTACTTCTATAGTTCTTCAGCGCCGCAATCACAATGCCAATATCTTCTGGCGGGATAACAATGGGTTCCATATTTTAATTGGATTAAATTAACTCAGAGCTAATTGCTTTGAGGGCGTCCCTCAAGATGTCTTTATCAGTCCACACTATGACTTCTTGAAGGGCTCTGGCTTTTTCATTTCGGGGCTTGGCGTCAAACGCCAAAATTGACTTCAATTTGGTAATTGTTGCGTCAAGTTTGGGCGTCTCTTCGCCATATTCATTCTTGCAAAAACGCACCAACTCTTGGTCGGAGCGCTTTTGGGCTTCGGTGTATTCATTAGTCCACGCCCAGTCTTTATCAGTGAAACCGTATTTGATTCCCTGCTCATTAGCAATTGATTTGCAAATATCGTGGCGGGTCATTCCATCATAGAGATTCGTTTTCATAAAAAGTCCCGCTTGCGCGGGGGTGTTTTTAGTCCTCATTGAGGATGGCGAGTTGTCCGCAGGCCGCTTGCGCCTCAATCTCCGCTTGAGTAGCGAAGGCAAGAGCAAATTGGAAGCCTGCGTTTTCTAGTTGTTGGATGATTTTTTCCATATATCTATATTACGAGAGTTTTCGATGAATTTCAATACAATAAAGAGAACTATGACTAAATTTTGCAAATAAATGGATTACAACAAATTCCGTCCAATAATCAATCCTTTTTTAATTCCGTTACTCTCCGAGACGCTGTTCTCATTTACGGGGCTTAATTTAATGAAATAAAATTTAGGGTCAAAGGCTTTGGTGAGCTTTTTGATGTCAAAGTCTTCATTATTAACCAAAGTCATGTTAAGGGTTGTCTTTAGGGCGCTTTGAGTTCGGATTTGCCCCAACTCTTCAATAGACATAAGGCGAGGGAATGGGATAAGCCACTTCCGGCGCTCTTCATCCAAAGAATGCAGAGAAATCTGCAAAGTAACATTGTCTTTAATCCATGAAAAATCAGAACCAGTAATCCCAATGGTTGAGATATAATGATGGACAAACCCCGGATAAAGAGAATCAATATGCTCAATTGCCTTCCTCACATTCTCAATATTGAGAAAGGGTTCGCCCATGCGCGTATAATTAATCTTAAACTCTTTTGAATGGGCGGGATTACGGGGCCAGCCAGTATCAATAACGAATTTAACTTGCTGGACAATTTCTTGCCAAGTCAGTTTGCGCCATTTCTTAAGCTTAGCGGTGGCGCAGAATTTACAACGAACAGGGCACCCCGACATAGTAGAAACGCCAATCATCCAACGCTCCCATCGGCTACCAAGGGCAATGTCAGTAAGACAATTTTGCTTGCGCCCGATTGCGTCCTTCGTATAATAGGGAAGGAAAGTATCAGTGACTTCCAGAGGATAGCCGTCTTCAGTCTTGAGAAGATAGACCATTCCATTAGAGAAAGACTTTTCTGTGATTTTAGTGAGCATTTTATCCTAAAAAAGGGTTTTCCTGCTTTTTATAAAGAGAGAATTTATTCCAATCAACAATATGCGCCCCTCCATTACGGGCCGCGACTTCTCCATTTGGGTCTAACCATACTAGATAATCAGACATATCAGGGCCAAATAATTCCCAAACTTTTATACCTTTTTCATCAATGCCGGTTATTCGTTGACCCGAATATCTCACAAGATAATTTGGGTTAGAACAAAGATTCTTAAGTTTAGAAATTCGATTTCGGAGTCTAGTATTCATTTTAGGTATGTGGATTAAAACCGTTTTTGTCAATATAGCCAGACTGACCGTGGCCCACTCTTTGGACGCTCTCGCAGCGATTACCGCCAATAGTGGCGGTCTTCTGACGCCAAGTTACGGCGTCTGGCTCGGCAGGGACAATAACGTGCCAGCCCATTGAGCAAGCACTGCCTTTGGTTTTCTCGCGTTGAGTCATGTAATTTTGGCATTTGGAAAGCACGTCAGTCATAATGGGCTTCATGCGTTTTTTTGACTTGCCAAACAGGAGTGTATATAGTGTTGCCATACATCTAGTTACCAGAATCTTCAGCCGGGGTCAAGGTATTTAGCGGGCCTTTTTCGGGATAGCAACCAATGACCCTGGCATTTTCAATTGCGGGGATTTGCAATCTTAACAAAAGTGACCGCAAAGTATCTTCGGCACCAAATTGGTGAAAGAAATCAAAAGCAACAATAGCGTGCGACTTTTTGAAAGAGTCCATAATTTATTGAGTATTATTTTTGGGCGTTTTTGGTTTGCGAGCCTTTTTCCCGGCTTGGACCTTAAGGTCATCGAACATCGCCAAATCTTCTTGGAGTTTCTTTTCTTGCTCAGCTTGCTCAAGCTCTTTCTTCTTCATAAGAGCGATTTGCGCCTTTAGTTCGTTTTCCATTTCCTCGGCCTGCTTCGGATAACCACAGTCCATCAGGCAGATATAAGTAAATACAACCGTGGCATTTCCGGGGTCAGTGCCCTTAAGATGCGCAAGAATGGTTGTGGCTAATTGCGGCTTTTCATCCCTGGAATCGGGATTCATTACGATTTTATAATCATTGCGCGCCCGCATGAAAACTTCTACTGCGCGAGATGCCGCTTCATAAGCTTGCTCTTCGGGACCGAATTGGGCGTTATATTCATCCAAAGCGACTTCCATTGTCCAATTTGGATTCGTAAGGATAAAAACCTGGAGTTGTGGGGATTCGACATTCATAATTTATCAAATTTTCAAAAGGAAATGGACGCCAACCATTGCTACGCCAAAAGCAATAATAATGATACCGACCATCAGCTCTACCAAAGTAAAGCCATTTTTGTTTGATTTTGTAATTTTCATAGTTTTATTGACAATTTCCGTTTGTGCAGATTGGTCGGCCACTGACTGTATAGACCAAAGGATAATTGCACTTATGGCAATATCCGAAGAAATTCCAGATAAGGCGCTTATAATAGCGGATTTTATATTGGAGCTTGACTAGCATGTAATCATTCTAGCGCGAATTTCCTCTTCTGTCAAGGGTTTCCGCACAACTTCTCCTGCCATGCGGACAAAATTTCTATTGCCATAATATTTATTCGCAGTTTGCTCTACCCGCACACCTTTGGGCGTGAAGGAGATA
>SESF01026121.1_pt1 | contig 23797 bp, 19 predicted proteins | sample 3171521 | NCBI WGS metagenome assembly SESF01 (sample SAMN10866945, study PRJNA518727) | freshwater metagenome | biome: subpolar coniferous forest; feature: holomictic lake; material: water; isolation source: holomictic Lake 227, 6 m and 8 m depth | place: Canada: near Kenora, Ontario | collected...
CGGGGAAGGACACGCAATCCTCGGCACCCTTTACGACAATAAGCAGCGGTGGGTTTGAAACAAGTGCCCTCGGCTTAAACACCAACGCGCGCACGGGCGCCCCCTCCTCGGTCTCGAAAAGACGCTCGGCAAAGTGAGCGAAGTTGGGGATGTAGGCCCCGCGGTTGTCGACGGTACGTGTAGCGTATGGGATCGGTTCCTTTGGAAACCAATGGAACACCTTCTCCTTCAGTTGCGCAAGCAACTCCGCCCGCCGCTTTTGCCAACTCTCAGCCGAGTCGGGTTTGGCTGTGGACGCCGCGCCGACGAAACGGTCATGAATGCAGAAGTTGACCGCGTGGGGGGGCAGGCCGTTGAGGCACGCCAAGTCTTCGGGCGTCTCTATCGAGATTGTCCCGTTGGATCTGCCAGAGGGCAGGGGCGCAGAATCATCGTTGAGCCATCGCTGCATCCAGTGGCGCGCTTCGCTCAGCATGAGAGGCGTATCTGTGTGATTGACGTTGGCATCCACCTCCCGAATGCGGTCGCCGGTTCCTGCCACCCCTGCATACAGATTATAGATGCGTTTTGCCCGCCGGAACACCTCATGATAACCCTCAGGGGGAAAGATTGAATCACGACGTCCGTTGGTGATCAGCAGCGGACGCGGCGCGATCAGTGCCGCGGCGACCGGGAAATCCAGCATGAACGTGTTCGGGTAGAAAGTGCAGTCGCACTGTCCCGAGACAAGCCCATGGGCAACCTGGGAGGCGATAGTGTAAGTGCTGCATGAAGGGGCACATGCCGTCACCCGGTCGTCCAGTGCCGTCAAGAACCACGTCATAACGCCCCCCCCAGAAATACCCGTCACGCCGACACGGCGGCAATTGACTTCCGCACGCGTCTCGATCCAGTCAATCGCTCGCATGGCGTTCCAGACCTCGACGCCGGCCGGAGTGTAGCCGAGTGAAAGCCAATGCCATAGGTTCAGGTTATGCGTGCCGCGGTGCAGGCCGGGAACCTCGCCGAACTCAAGGGGGTCAACCACCAGGCAGGCGAAGCCATGCGCCGGATACCACAGGTAGCGGTCCTGATACTGTGTCTTGGCACCAAGGGGATGCGGCATGTGGCCACAGAGGTAGAGGATACAAGGCACCGCCCCGGTGCGATTCTTCGGCAAATAGAAATTGGCGGTGACGTAAAGGCCGGGGAGGCTCTGAAAAACGAGCTTCTCAATCCGGTAGGCCGGACGCTCCAAGACGCCGGTGATCTCTGCATCCAGGGGTGTCCGGGCAGGTAGTGGATCAAGTCCCAGCATCCACGCCAACTGCTGGCGTAGCACGGGACGCTGGCTATCCCAGTCTGCCGCTGTCCGGACGTCCTCCAAGCAACGATCTGAAATGTCCGCTGCGACGCACTTGAGGTTCTCTAAAGCCCGTAGATGGCGCCTGCGGATGCGATGCTCGTCGCGCCATGTTTTTAGACCCGACTGAACGGCACCCGGCAGGAACTGGAACAATCTGCGCAACCGCGGATCCATGATTGTCGGTCCGCCCTTCAAGTTGGTTTCCGAAGCCTTCAAGATTTCTCGCCGCAAGGTATTGCGGCTCAAGCCGGTCAGGCGCTAATGGCTCGAGAGCGGGATGCCCACCTCTGCCGGGTATCGCCTTATCCCACGCCTAACGAAATGCGTCCGCCGTTCTGCCCACTGACCGGTACCGACTGCAACGGCCAGCAGGAAGACAGTATCGAAGGATAGGAAGTTAGGCCGGAAGATCATCCCCGAAACCACCAGAATTATCAAGATCATTCGGGCAAGGTTTCCGTAGTAACGAACTTGCGGATCACGCGTGAGACGAATGCTGCGAGTCAGGCGCATCCACGCCAGCACGTAAGTGAGCAGGTAGATCACAAGACCAACAAGTCCGGTCGTGGCCAGCAGTTCCGTCCATTCGTTGTGCGTATAATTGGCACCGGTTTGGGACGCAACACGGAATTGCCCAAGTCCTACGCCTGTTAGCGGATTTTGGGCAAACAGCCGAAGACCTACTATCGACAAGCTCATCCTACCCGCGGCGCTGCTCTCATTGCCAGTGGCCGCGCGCCGCATCCGGTCGCCCACGTGGGTATGTTCAATCACGTACCAACTGACACAGAAGGTCATTATGACGACCATGCTCGAAGTCAACAGGACCTTCCACGCACGCGGCGACGACCCGCGATAGCACATGCCCGCCCATAGCACTAACGCAAGAGGCAGCACGAGAAAAGCACCCATCGATCCCGACACAAGGACACCATAGAAAGAGAGCGTTGCTCCAGACAGAACAACTGCCTTTAAGAACCAAGCAATTCTCATCTCACCCCACAGCGCCATCGCCCCCAGCACGCCCATAAAGCTAAAGAAGCCTAGCGCATTGGCGTTACCAGTCAGACCAGCGTCCCGGACAAATTCATCAGGTGATAACTGCCCAACGCTTATGCGTTGAACACCAAATAGTACGTTAAAAACAGCAACAGCCAAGAATGCGCTGTAGAAGAAACGCATCTTGCCGGAATGGCGCAAAACTAAACCAACTGCTGCCACTACGAAGACCATTTCGGCTAGGAGCTTAAAGAACTTCAGGAAGGAAGCCCAATCCATCACAGAGATCGTTCCCGTAAGCGTCCAGAGCAGTAAAGCCAATAGCGTCAGCGCCTCTGTAGGAATACCAGATGGGCGTCCTAGAAAAGCCATTAGCGTCAGCATTCCCATAGTGGCTCCACCAACCCAGACAACTAATCGCTCATACTGCGGGTAGCGGCCAAATGTGAGAACTGCAAAGTAGTAAGCTGCCCAGGCCAAAGTAAGAAGGGACCAGACATTATTCTTACCGGCTCGTACAGACTCTTGGGCGAGCGTGTGATGCCGGATGGATACTAACGATGGGGTGCTGGAATTGCGGAGTCGGCGCGCATAGACCGCAGCTAGAGTGCGCCTGTTCCGTGGGCGGCTACGGAATTGCGAACCCACTGCCGTGGTCCACCGTCGTGGGATCACAAATGTCCTGTGCGCTGGCATTCCTCGCTGCATCAAAGACATAAGAACGGTCCCTGATCTTTGTCTTGTTTCCGGATCAAACAGGTTGGCAAGTGGCTAGCGTTTCCGAAGAGCTACGTCGTGAGCGCCCGGCAAAGCGGGGGTTCAGCAGGGCCTTGGCCCTCAGGGAGGACCTTAGCAAGGCAGGTGGAAGCCAAACGATGCATTGTAAGAAGATCCTTCTGCTTCTGAAGAACGTGGTGCTTCGCGTTTTATGCAGCATGCTCAACGCCCAGGATCTCTTACCCTGCAAACAACAATTCAAGGCGAGCTGGAGCCTCCACGAAACCAAATACTCCTCCACACTCCGGCGAGGCACCACGGGTTGCTGGGCCGACTGCAGAAACTCCTCGATGACGGGTGCGAAAACAATATCGGGCGCGATCATGCCGAGGGAGCATGCACGGTTATCGGCGGAAAGATGATAGACCGCGCCGTCAAAAGGCGACCATGCCACGCGGTAGCGCAGCGCAATCCGGACCCAAGTGTGCAGGTCTCCCCCCATTCTCACGCCAACCGGAAAGCCTCCGACCTCATCGAGCACACGCTTCGGAATCATGACCGAGGACGAGGTGACGGGCGATGGCCCGAGGCTCGATCGAAAAAAGTCCTTAACCAACCCACCATTCGCCGAACCCGGACAGTCAATGAAGTCCGGTCGACTGGTTTTCGCCTCCGTGCAACAGCGATAGGCCGTAGCGTATATACCGGCTTCCAGATGCTTGCCTCGCAATCCCATCACCGTATCGAGAAAGCCGGGCAGCCATTCGTCGTCGGCGTCCAGAAAGGCCACCAGTTCGGACGACGCCTCTTGGATTCCTCGGTTTCTAGCGCCGCACTCCCCGGCGTTCTGCTGCGTGATCAAGTGGAGTCGTGGATCCCTGATCTCGCGGACGACATTTCCGCCCTCATCGGTGGAGCCATCGTCAACCACGATGAGGTCAAAAGCCTGGCAGGTCTGCGCCAGCACCGAATTAATTGCCCGCCGGATGTGGCGGACTTTATTGTACAGTGGAATGACAACGGACACGTTCATGGTCTTGCCCAGATTCAATCCGTTTCCGCGAAAATGGAGTTCTGCAAGTAACGGCGGGAGTCGGAGATGGCACCACGCAACAGGGGTAAGACGACTCGATAGTCAACAGGTTTAAGCCGCACATCGGAGTCGCTAATCTCTGCCGTGTTGGCAATCAGGCGTTCGTGCAGATGGAATTGTTTTAGGAGGCCCTCGATACGAGCCGTCAAACCGGGACGCTTATGGAATGGAAAACAGGCTAAATCCCGTTGGAAGATAATGGAGAAGGCTGTCCCGTGAAAAGAGTTCGTACAAACGAACGACGCCCGTCGCATCCAGCCAAGCCACTCACTGGGGCCAAGTCGAACACAATTGTAATCCACATCCGGCAATGGCCCCATGCCGATGTTCACGGCAGGCATGTCCAGCGCATCCCGAAGCCGCCGCACAAAATGGTTGAATTCTGGGCAGTATTCGATCGGATAAACGGCTAGGTACCGATCCGGAGCGCCCTTCGGCTCTTTTATGACCGGAGAATAGTCCTCGACAAGGAAAGCAGGATCCAGAACATGAGCTGGCTTACGACCTGTCAAGCTGTGGATTAGGTCGCTGTGGACTTCCTCACGGATGGAAACGGCGTGAAAGCGACTCAACAGCTTCGCAACTGCGCCTTGAACCTCCCCAGGAAATGGCATATCTCCCAGACTGGGCGCGTACGCGATTCGCCGTGTCCGGTCCGAGAGAAAATCGAGGAAAAAGCCAGCATCCAGACGACCCTGGAGTACTTTCAAATTCCAGACCTGGTCGCTACCGCAGACCAACACGTCCACGTCAGGTGGATTTGCCCGAAGGTCGTCCTCCGTCCTGTAGATACGACGGGTTGTCTTTATGAACGCTCTTCGAAAGCGGGCAAACCTCCACCGCCGAATGGCGTTGTTCAAGATTACGTTCGGACGGCGTCCGAGGTGACGATAAATGCCAACGAGATACTCGGGTTGGTAATCAATAACCTGGGCCTCGCATCCAAGTTCCCTAAGGGCTCTGCACAGTGCGTACGCCTGGAGAACAGCGCCGAAATTGGCTATCGCATGAAATGTCATTACCCCAACGCGCATCATGGTATGTTCCTTTTTAGCGATATTCATTTACTGGACGTTGCTCGCGGATCTCCGGCACGTGGTGTTTTCGCTTCATTAGGGTGGCAGACTCTTGCCGCTCGGTGGAGGATATGGAGGAGCCATCGAGAGACGCGACGGCGGCAACCGCCCGCCAGCCGGAGGCCCAGCAGGTCGATGCGCCAAAGCGGGGGGCGGTATGCCCGCACGTACTCCGCCAGAGCTGCAGACATGCGCTGTTCAAAAACTGCAAACTGCCCCGCACTCAGGGCTTCCTGAAAGGCCGTATGGCTGAGTGCTGAGATCTTGAGTCGAAGGTCTTGAATGTGCCTCGCCCGAGAATCAAGGATTTGAGCATCGGCAGAGACGCGCTTCTTCGGCCTCCACAGCGCCTTCTGGTCCTTAAGGAATAAGCGATAAGCGAGACCCGGCCGGCGGTGTCGGAAACAGCCATCTTGGGACCGGGCCACGTCAGCAGGGCTGACACCCTTGAGAAGCAGTCGTCCTGCGAATTGCGCTTCGCGCACTATACCGTGTAACTCCTGCGACCGGATGATCATTATACTGGTTCCGTTGCAGTCTTGCAGATACTGTGAGAGCCAGGCATCCCCGCAAGACATGTCTGCGGTCTCGCCCGCAATGTCATCGCAGTAATCACAAGCCGGGTACTTAAAGAAACCGCCCGGCCAGACCGAATCGCTATACTGGTCTTCGACTCCGTCACAGAGTGCGCCGGAGTCAACTGCGCCAGCGAGCTTGAGTCGGTATTTATTTGGGGGGGTCCCTGCAATTTTCCGCCGAAACTCGATATCCGTTAGATCTCCGGGCAGGATGCCGTACTGCCATCCCAGCATGTTGGCGTAGTGTGATGTCTTCAAATGACCACAGAAGATCCCAATGCAAAAGCGGATACGCTGCGCCAACTCATCGTCAACCTGACACATTAGGCGTACTGCCTTGACAAAGCACGGAAGCCCCACCAGCGCATACCTGCCCGGCGTGCATTTGACCTCTCGCAAAACCTGGGACAGTTCCACCGGATAATAGCGGGACTTCGCACCATGGATGATATCGGATCGGGAGCGTGACACCGTCATCGCGAACAGTGGCCCACTTGCGGCTGATTGGCCGGTTTTCCGAACGTGAATCACACCGTCCACCAAGCCGCGCTCAAACAACTCCGTCAGCACCGATGTTACAATTCCCCCCGAGCTGCTGTTGCGCCGCAGCTCCTGATCGGCGACATAACCAGCATAGGTCGCCAGGTAGTAGCCGATGGAGTGGCTGCGCGAACAGTGCCTACCGAATAAACGCTCTCCAATTTCGTCTTCATTTGGGCCCTCGTCGGAAAACGGACAAACGCTGAGCACATTGCAGCTCATTGTGGTAGCAGTAGCCTTAGCTTTCAGGGCGGCCTGATACCGTCCCAAATCGTCTGTAATGATGTGAAGGGGCGATCGGGCAACCGCCGCGCAGGCACCGCAACCGATGCAATACCCACCCCGAACGACGGTTTCCAGCAAGCGGAGAGATTCGGTCATACTTGGACCCTGCCAATGCCGAGTTTGCATCCGTACGATCGAACCCCATTCAGCGCCATAATGCGTTCTTCGCAGCTAAGGATGAATCGATATCCGACAGCTCCGAAAATGATCGAAAGCATAGCTCCGGCGACTCCTAGTCTGAGCCACCCAGAGACGTCCCAGATTGCTGCCACGAGTTTGCCCGTCGCAGCCGTGCCCAAAGTGATCAAAAGCAGGGGCAGCATTTCCCGCAAGAAGATGCCGAACGAACGTTGAAGGACATGGGCGGCATACAGCGGGATGAAGATGAGGTTTTTCGCTGTTAAGGCGATTGCGCCAGCCGCCGCGACTCCGTACACACCCCATCGCATCGGTCCAGCAAGAAATAGGGCCAGACCGCAATTGGCTGCGCCCATTAGTATAGTGACGATTGCCGGCACCCTCACTCGATTGGTCGCGGTCTGGACGTTGAAGAGGGGCTGGACAGCTAAATTAACGCTCAAGTGGATCGTCAGCAGGCTCATCAACCAGCCAAGATCGGCGAACTCAGGCCCCAGCCATGTCTTGAGAAGCGGTTCGGACAATCCGCAAATCAGACCGATCGGCAGGGCCATCGCAGTGCCGAGGAATCTCACGGCTCGGCGCGTGTAGATCACCAATTCATCAATCTCGTTGCGGGCATAGAGATAGACGATGGTGGGTGCAAACACGACAGCCATCACGGTAGCGATAGATCGCAATAGGCCGGACCATTGCGCGGCTACTGCGTACCGCCCGCTAGATTCGGCGCCAAAAAGCCGGTTGACCACGACAAGATCAATGCCCAGATATAGGATCGAACCTACTGCGTTGAGCGAGAGCCAGCCACCGGTGGAGAGGAGGCTTCGCAGCGCCGAAAGCCGAAAATGGGAGAGTGATACACGGAGCATGGGCGTGAGGCGACGCCAGATCCGGATGGACCAGCCCCAGCCAATGCACATGGAGAGCATCGCAGCCAGCCCGACGTGCCAAACCTGCGGCCCGAGCAGGCTGAAGAAGCCGACCACCAGGACGGCTCTGGCCATCTGCTGGAGCAGGCTGATAGCACTTTGCAGGTCGAGGCGGTTTGTGTAAAATGCAGCCACGCCGAAGGGGGACTGAATCGTCGCCAGGAAAAACGCCGTGATCGTGCAGGCAAAAAGCCAGCGAACCGGGGTCTCCTGGCCAGGGGGGAGGTTGATCAGGCTTTCGATGTTCCATGCAGCAAGGATGGCGGGAACAACCAAAAACATAACCATGCAGATGTTGCCAAAGAAGGCGGTATTGAAATAGTGATTGGCTTGCTCGTGGTCATGCTGCTCCAAAGCGACAGTGATGTACCGGCCGACGACGTTGTTCAGCAGAATAGTGACGACGATGAGGTAACCGGTGATCTGGCTCACGAGCGGGATGAGCCCGTAGGAGGCGGTGCCAAGTTTGCGGATCAGGTAAGGCGTGAACCACAAACCGACGAATATGCCGAACGCGAAGTTGGCCAAGTTGGCGGCGAGGTTGGTGACCGTGCGACCGCGCTTGATGGCTGGCTTGTTCGGAGTCGCAGCTTCGCCGCTCACCACCGCTACAGGTGCCGGCGCCACAGGCGCGCAGGCTGACGCGCACAGCGCTTCGTTCGTGTTTACTTTCGGCTCCACAGGTCGGTGGTCAGAGGGCTGAGGACGGAGGACGGAGGACTACTAGAATGAAAAAGCTGAGAGGCTGAAAAGCTGAAAGCTGAAATGATCAGGGACAACGGCATCGCAGGTTTTTCCATTGCCGACTGGCGCTTGCGCCCTTCACGTTCCTTCTAGCAAGGCTCGATCCTCCTGGAGCGGCCCCATGTTCAACTCAGTGACAGATGCCCTTTCGCTAGATCAATCCTCAGTTTTCGGGCCCGCAGAAAATCCAGACCCAGCAATCCGTCGATGCCCGCGCTGGGCGGCAACGTATGGCTCAACACCGGAAAATCGACGCGCTCCTGCCCCAGCACTTTGATGCGGCTCACTTCAATCCGTGGCACGTACTCCACCCCGCTGCCGGTGGTCACTTGCACACGCGCCGCTGCCAAAGAGGGGTCATAGCCCACCGCAGCCAACGGACCCACATTGACCATCGTAGCGGTGGCCCCCGTATCTAGCGCCAGGCGGAGAACGATACTGCCGGAGGGGCCGAACAGTTCGGCCTGCACGATGATCAGCCCCCGCCGGGCGTTGAACGTGAAGCTCACAGTACGACCGCCGTGTCCTGGGGCAATTCGCCGGTATAGAGGATGGCGCAACGCTTGGGGCGGCGAGTCACCGCCTGCCGATAGACTTCATCGCGATCCGGACCGTGGTGAAGCACCTTACCTTTCAGCACTTCCAAAGCCTCATTGGTCTGCGGGTCCGCCACCAAGATCCACTCGCCCGCGAATCGGGCCTGCATCTCTTTGATGGTCATTGCTTGTTCCGTCATACGCGAATCATAGTCCGATTTCACGGAGCAAGGAAAGCACAAATCGCCAAATCAAAAGGTGAAAACCTGATCATGCCCCAGTCAGCCCGTCGGCGCAACCGCTGGGTGCAAAGGGGCCAAAAGCGGGAGTAAAGGACTACGGGACCACTGACCAAGGACCAAAGGACGGTGGACAGAGGACGGTGGACGGAGGACGGAGTGGAACAGCCAGAGGTCTGAGTGCAGAGACCGGAGGGCGGAGGTCAGGCCTTCCACACTTGGCCCGGCCGGGTGCGGATTTGCGACATGGCGTTGCGGGAGTCCACAATGAGCCGCGCCCAAGTGGCGAGCTGGCGATAGTTCACTGTCGTGTGCGCCGTGGAGATAAGCACGGCATCATAGGAACCGATGGTCCGCTGGCTCCACTTGACCGATCGCACGCCTGTCCACTCGGCGTGCTCGCGTGTCGGCCCGATGACGGGGATATAGGGGTCGTAATAGTCCACCCGCGCCCCGCGCTGTTTCAACAACTGCATGAGCTCGAAGGTGGGCGATTCGCGCATGTCATCCACATCCGCCTTGTAGGCCAGTCCGAGGACCAGCACCCGGCTGCCCTTGACGGGCTTCTTCACGGCGTTGAGGGCCTCGGCGACCCGGCTGATGACGTAGTCTGGCATGGCGCTGTTGACCTGGCCAGCCAACTCAATGAAACGCGTGTTCTGTCCGTATTCCCGGGCCTTCCAAGTGAGATAAAAAGGGTCAATCGGGATGCAGTGGCCGCCGAGACCGGGACCGGGATAGAACGGCATGTATCCAAACGGCTTGGTTTTGGCAGCGTTGATCACTTCCCAGACGTCAATGCCCATCGCGCCATAGACCAGCTTCAACTCGTTGACCAGAGCGATGTTGACCCCACGGAAGATGTTCTCGAGCAGCTTGGTGGCTTCGGCAGCCCGGCAGGAGGAGACCGGGACGATGGTTTTGATGGCCTGACCGTAAAGGGCGACGGCGCGGTCACGGCAGGCAGTGGTGAGGCCGCCGACGACCTTGGGAATGGCCGCCACCTTGCTGTCGGGATTGCCCGGATCTTCGCGCTCCGGAGAAAAGGCGAGGTGGAAATCGCGGCCGGCTTGGAGGCCAGAGCCCTTTTCCAGAACGGCCCGGAGATCCTCGTCTGTGGTGCCCGGATAGGTGGTTGACTCCAGAACAACCAGGGTGCCTGCGCGGAGGTGGGGGGCAATCGCTTCCGCGGTGCGGATGATGTAGGAGATGTCCGGCTCGCGATTCTTGTTGAGCGGAGTGGGCACACAGATGATGACTGCCTGGAGTTTCTGAACTTCACTGAATTCGGTGGTTGCGCGGAAGCGCCCAGCTTCCACCTGCTCCTGGATGGCACGGCTCTCGATGTGCTGGATATAGCTTTTCCCCCGATTGATGCTCTTAACCTTCAGCGGGTCAATGTCCAAACCCACCACGCTGAGGCCCGACCGGGCAAACTGCAGGGAGAGTGGCAGTCCTACGTAGCCTAATCCAACAACACCGAGACTACGAATCGAGTTTCTTTTTGTAATTGTTGCCATACGTATCGAGTTTTCTGTTGTAATTGTTTCCTAATGTTCCGATCTGAGCAAAAGACCCGGCTGAGGACGGAGGGCGGTTATCAGTTATCAGTGATCAGTCATCAGTGAGGCTTCAATCAAAAGCAACAGACTGCAGGACTACGGGGCGACAGGATAGAGGACCAAGGGCCATCGGGGCTGCGGATCAACTTGGCACTGGGCTTTGCTTGAAATCATCGTAGGACTTCTTGCCGATCTTTAGGGAGTCCGGCAGGGGAGCGTCTTCCTCCAAGTCAAGGCACCTCAGGACTGATGACGGAGGATGGAGGACGGAGGACTGATGACGGAGGACGGAGGGCGGATCGCCAGTGGACGGTGGGCGGTGAACGGTGGGCGGATCGCTAGAGAGCAACTGGTAACGGAGGCCGGATTCGGGGCATGTCATGATGCCCTCGGCGTTGGGATTGGCGAGCCGATGGCCGTGGCGGCTCATCCAGCCCTTTTGGCGGGCAGGATTGCCCAGGACAAGCGCATAATCGGGGACATCTTTCGTAACTACTGAGCCGGCGGCGACGAAGGCGTAGCGGCCGATTGTCACCCCGCAGACGATGGTGGCGTTGGCGCCGATGGTAGCACCGCGTCTGATAAGCGTTTTCTCATAAAGAGCATGGCGGTTAATCTGAGATCTGGGATTTGAAACGTTGGTCAGAACGCATGAGGGGCCAAGGAAGACGTCGTCCTCAACGACGGTGCCGGTGTATATAGAAACGTTGTTTTGAACTTTGACGTTGTCCCCGATGATTGTGCCGCCATCCACGTTGACGTTCTGGCCAAAAATGCACCGCTCGCCGATTTTCGCGCCTTTCATGACGTGGCTGAAGTGCCAGATTTTGGTGCCTTTGCCGATTTGGGCGCCCTCGTCAACTGCGGCCGTCGGATGAACGAAGAAATCGGAAGACGGAGGACGGTGGACGGTGGACGGTGGACTGAAGACGGTGGACGGTGGACTGACGGCAGGACTACTGACCACTGACCACTGACCGTTGGCTTTCGCCCGCTGTCCTCTGTCCTCTGTCCTCTGTCCTCCGGTACAACGGCTTCGCCATCTTTTTCGAGGCTATGTTGGGCGGCCTGGAGAACCCGGAGAACGCGGAGGCCTTCCGCACCATCGGTGCGCGGGGCACGACGTTCCTGGCAGCACGTCAGGAAATGTTCGCATTCCGCGCGCAAGGGCTCGGCTTCAGGCATGGACACGGCTTCGGCTTTTGCTTTGCTGGGGGTGGGGATTTGGCCGTTGGTCCAGGTCAGATACTGGCGGTAGAGGAGCAACTTCTCGTTCCAGGGACGGGTGTCGTCAAAGACGGCAATGCCGTTGGAGCCGACAACAGTTAGTTTTTGCTCTTTGAAGGGGTTGAGCCAACTGACATAAACATGAGCCCGGATGCCGCCGGCAAAGCGCAGAGATGTGAGCGTGGTGTCGGCGATGCCCTGGTTAAGGTATTCACCTCCCGTGCAGCGGACAGTTTCGGGTAATTGGCTGCCCGCAAGCGAAAGGATGACGGAGATGTCATGCGGAGCGAAGCTCCAGAGGGCATTCTCTTCGCGGCGGATTTTTCCCAGGTTAAGCCGGTTGGAAGTGATGTAGAGGAGTTTCCCCAGCTCGCCTCGGGCAACCTGGGCGTGCAGTTCCTGCACTAGCGGATGATGCTGCAGCAGATGGCCGACCATTAAGACTCGGTTTTTGGCGACAGCCAAACCGACCAACTCCTGACCTTGCACTGCCTCAAGGCAAAGCGGTTTCTCGACAAACACGTCTTTTCCTGCCAACAAAGCCTCTTTAGCCAGTTCATAGTGCAAGGCAGCGGGTGCCGCGATCACGACTTTCGTGACCGCCGGGTCTTTGAGCACGTCTTCAAAACGCTGTGACTTTTTCACGCTGGCGTAGTCATCGCCATAGCTCGAAAGCGTGGTTTGGCTGGCATCGCAGAGGGTGTGGAGGGCACCGAGGGAGTTGAAGTTGCGGGCTAGGTTTTTGCCCCAGTAACCGGCGCCGATGAGAGCGAGTGTTTTCATATTCAAGAGGACGGAGGACGGTGGACGGTGGACGGTGGACGGAGGACAGATGACAGAGGACGGATGACAGAGGACTGATACTTAGTCGGTTTTGCAGAGTTTCTCAGGTTTTGCCAACATATTGCCAAGCATGCCGCCGATACTGCAGCACCTCTCCATCAAATCGTCGTGGCTCTTGCTGGAGATATAGCCGCAGGCTAGCGCCGTGGCAACCCAGTTTTGTGTTTCGGCTTGTTCACCGTCCGAATCCGTCAGTTTGCTTACGAAGTGGGCAATATAGCGGCGCTTTTGCCATGCTTCGGCGATGTTTGCGCCCACTGAGCGCGAAGCACGACGAAATTGATCTGTCAGAGAATAAGTTTCTTCTTTGGGGAAGTGTTTGGTGATCTCGAAAACTTCCTACTGCAGCTCAAAGCTCGCCTGATAGACTCGAAGTAACTGTTCAGGTCGGAATGTGGGGCAGACCTCCGGTCTGCCGGTTAGCCGGGCCTCTGGCCCGGTGTTCCGGCGACCCGATGGGCACGGAGTCAGAGACTCCGTAACCGGCAGACCGGAGGTCTGCCCCACACCTGAACAGTTACGACTCGAAGATCTCGAAAAGATCGTATCGCTTCACTCATATTCTCTCTCTGTTTTGGGTTCTCTGTCCTCTGTCCTCCGTCCTCCGTCTTCCGCCCTCCGCCCTCCGCCCTCCGTCAGCCGACCGCTTCTTTGAGAGAGTTGACCACCAGGTCCTGTTCGGATTCGGTCAGAAACGGATGCATCGGCAAACTTAGAACTTCGCGGGAGGCTTTTTCGGATTCCGGGAAATCGCCCCACTTGTTGCCGCACGCGGCGAAAACGGGCTGCTCGTGCAGGCACTTCGGGTAGTACACAGCGGTGGGAATGCCGGCGACTTTGAACTTTTCAGCGACTTGGTCCCGGTTCGGGACGCGGATGGTGTACTGAGCATAGACGTGAGTGTTGCTGGGCAGGACGGTGGGGGCAGAGGACGGAGGACGGAGGACGGAGGACAGAAGTTCCGTGTAGCGGGCGCCGATGCGGCCACGGGCCTCAACCTCGGATTCGAAGTGGGGGAGCTTGGCCAGGAGCACGGCGGCCTGCAAGGTATCGAAGCGGCCGTTCATGCCGAGGAAGGGGTGGTTGTGGCGTTTGAGACCGCCGTGAGTGCGGATCGCGCGCATTTTCTCGGTGAGCGCATCGTCGCTGGTGAAGAGCGCGCCGCCGTCGCCATAGCAGCCGAGCGGCTTGGCGGGGAAGAAGCTGGTGCTGCCAATGAGGGTGACACCGCAGCTCCGTTTTCCATGTTGGGTGGCCCCAAAGCTTTGGGCACCGTCTTCGATGACCGCCAGGTTGTGCCGGGCGGCGATGGCGTTGATGCGTTCATAATCCGGCATTTGCCCGAACAGGCTGACCGGCAAGATGGCCTTGGTGCGGGGAGTAATCGCGGTTTCGATCAGATCCTCGTTCAGGTTGTAAGTCTCCGGCCTGATATCCACGAAGACAGGCTTTGCGCCTACCAGCCCGATCACTTCCGAGCTGCTGATCCACGTGAACGGGACGGTAATGACTTCATCCCCCGGCCCGACGCCGAGGGCGCGCAAGGCAATTTCCAGGCTGGCCGTGCCGCTGGCTGCGGTGATGCAGTGCTTGACGCCGACGTAAGCGGCCAGTGCCTGCTCCACTTCCGCGATCTCCGGCCCCATGATGAAGTGGCCGTGGTTGACGACACACTGCATGCGCTCGTCAATTTGGGATTTGTAGCGCCGGTATTGTTCTTTCAGGTCGATGAATTCCATACTTTGTTTGTGTTCTTCGGTGGTTGCAGAAATCAGTGGCCACTCGGGGACGTGGCAACCACGGCGGGCCCCTCGACTCGAATAAGGCCCGGCAAGCGCTGGCGGACCGCTTGAGCGGCCGCTTCCATGTCCGGAAAGCCGCTCACGATGATTTCGAGGGTCTGTTGCCCAAAACGCCTGCTGCCTTCCAACGGCCCCAGCAGACGATCAGCAGGACCGCTCGAACGCACGCCTTTTCGCCGCTCATCGCCATCCTGCCACAGACAGAAGAAGACAAAGAGCATTTTGCCTGGCGCTGCGTAGGAGGATTTTTTGAAGGGGAGTTTGAGGCTCGCAGTCTCGAAGTAGTCCGTTTGTGAGTCTGCTACCTCTTGCAGGCCAGAAGCGGGAAGGCAGACCTCGGGACGATGATATCGGGCCGACAGGATTGACTGCATGGACTTACCATGCCACTCGAAAAAATAGACTGTCCAGTCCGAGCCATCCGCTTCGTGCCACTCGCCGGCGCTCCCAGCGTCGTATTTCAGGAGCTTCAATGTCCTGGGAGGCAACTCGATCTTTTCGAATGTTGGCTTGGTCTCGGGCAGCGTGGCGGACCAGCGGACGAAGCCCGGAGCTTTTGCGTCATGATCGCGGTACCAGGCTTCGGTGGCGAGGATGCAGAGGAGGGACCAGAGGCCGATGGCGAGCGCGAAGCGGCGCCAGAGGACAGGGGACGGAGGACGGAGGACGGAGGACAGGCTGCTGACCAGGGGACCTTCGGGGGAAGGCTGAAGGCTGAAGGCTGAAGGCTGAAGGTCTGTAATGCCAGAGGTCAGAGGACGGAGGGCAGATGACGGTGTTTCGGTATTTCGGTGTTTCAGTATTTCGGTGTTGGGCCAGCGTTTGGTGATGAGGACGGCTACGGCCCAGAGGACGAGGAAGCAGGCGATGGCGATGGTGAAGCCGGCGGGGTCGTGCCACTTGTCTATGGCGCTCAGGCCATGGGCATTGGCCTGGTAGCTGAGAATCAGGGTGCGGACGACATTCAAGCCGAAGGCGAGCGCGAGCCCGCTAGCCACCAGCAGCAGGCGAGTGCGGCACCGAAGTAGGTAAAGCTCGCCCAGGACCAACGCGGCCATGAGGGTGGACTGGAAGGAACGGATGCCGCTGCAGGCTTCGTTCACGCCTACAGTGCCAGTGCTGAGTTCGATGAGGTTGCCGCGCTGCATAGCGGGGATATTCAGCCAGCCCAGGATTTCCACTGTGATGTTGGCGTCGAGCCGCATCAACCCTTGGGTCAGTGCATTCTCGATCCGCCAAGGCCACTGCACTGCGACAAGGATGAAGCAGATCGGGAAGGCGAAGTGGAGGAGCCAGGGGGAGACCAAGGACCGAGGACCAGGGACGACAAGACCAGAGGACGGAGGACAGATGACGGAGGACGGCGGGGCGGCGAGGTGAATGGCGTACAACGTGAGGGCGACGACGATGAGGGTGTAGGGCCAACTGATGAGCGGCCAATCCTGGTTGATTTCGTGGATCACTCTTAGCGGAAGCAATAGAAGGCAAAGCAGAAAGATGAAAGCGGAAGAAGAAAAGCTGAAACGCTGAAAAGCTGAAATGCTGACATCTGAATACCCAGATGCTGAAACGCTGAAATCTGACCCGCCTTCGCGCCGATCCGGCGCGGCAAGAGGGCGCGAGGGCCATTTCTTGATGAACAAGCCGAGGGCGAAGATGGGGACGAACCAGCCGTAGGCGTATTGCTCGTTGGTGGACCAGACGTAGCTGAGCTGGTGGATGAGGTCGAGCCAGAGGAGGGAGAAAGCGGCCAGGGGGAGGACCACTGACCACTGACCACGGACTACGGGGCCTTCAGATGACGGGTTGGAGGACAATTCGGAAAAGCTGCCCGGTGAAGTAGGCGGCCTGCGGGAATACTGAATAGATTCCACAGGCCAGAGCCCACTTCACGGGCCAAGGAAAATTGAAAGCTGAAACGGTGAATTCGGGCCGGAGATTACCCGCTAAATTGGCTTCCCAAGCCCGCCACGAGATAGATGCCCCAGATTCAGCATTCGCTTCGCGAAAATTGGTCGCTAAATACGCGAAACAGATCTGAAATCAAAACCAGAACAAATCAAAGGCAGAGCGACCCGTCAGGAACCGGGGTGCGGCGGGGCTGGAGGGGCGCCGGCGGAAAGAATCAGGGAAACCATCTTCGCCGCCTCTGACCGGAGCACATCGTAGTCGGCCCCCACATCCTCCAGATCGCCCCCCGGATAGTGCTGCTCCCAGAATTGCGCTGTGAGGCCCTCGCAAAGGTCCGCGAACGATTTGAACCGGGCGTCTTTCTGCACGGCTGCATCCAGGAGGGTGGAGAGGTTGTGAATCCCCTGCAAAGGCCAGCCCGTAGCGACCAGGTAGCCCTTAAGGTAGCGCTCGATGGCCTCCTGCAAGAGTTCCACCGCGCTGTTGCATACTCCGCACGCGCCGCGGACGGCGTCGGCTGCTTCCAGACGTTCCCGGCCGAGTAGGAACCAGTCGTTTGGATTGGTCTCGTCCGTTTTCACGCGAGGCGCACACCGGAGCGGACCACCTCAGCATAAAAAGACCCCTGTTTCCTGGCGCGATCTTCGTGGTTGAAGGGCGTCTCGATGAGCAGCTCGAACGGAATCGAATCGCCGCTCCAGCGGATGGGCCGCCAGGCTTTTAGAATTTGCGCTGCTTCCCGGACCGAGCTTTGTTTGAGATCCTTGACGATGAGCAGATCCACGTCGCTGTGGCTGTTGGGCTCGCCGTAGGCATAGGAACCGAACAGAATGACTTGCTCTGGGCGAAATTGATCGATCAGCACTCGTAGGTACGGCAGCAATCGGTCCGCAATCTTATGGACTGGAAAACGGGGGTCGTGCAACACGTCCTCCCGTAGCTCGGGCACCGCCGGAGTGGTCGGGTTCGTTAGCATCCTTTCAATATAGTGTTGCTTGTCTGAAAAGGTCAATCCGAGTGGACCAGGGACTAGGGACCGAGGACTACTGACCATGGGACTGCATCAAAGACAAAGCAGAAATTAGGAAAGCAGAAAGCAGAAAGCAGAAATTAGGACTACTGACCACTGACTACGGACCACATCAAAGACAAAGCTGAAAGGCTGCCCGGTGAAGTAGGCGGCCTGCGGGAATACTGAATAGATTCCACAGGCCAGGGCCCACTTCACGGGCCAAGGAAAATTGAAAGCTGAAACGGTGAATTCGGGCCGGAGATTACCCGCTAAATACGCTAAATACGCGAAACAGAACTGAATGCGGACTACTCATTACGGACTGAATCCAGAGCAAACAGCAGAAAGCAGAAAGTTGAAATCGCCAAGATTCTACGTGGCTGAGGAGAAGGACGCTGAGTACTCAACCGATCTTCTTCTTACGCTTCAGCCAATATTCGGGACGCCTTCGGCCGTGGGCAACAGCCAGAACCCAGATCGCGTCACCCCAGAAGAAATAGGCGACGTAGTACGGGAAAATCTTCAGATTGACGCGCCGGTAGCCCCTGGGTCTGACACGTGGCAAGTCCGGATTGTTTTTTATCCACAAAATCGCGGCGCGAGCTTCCTCCTTGAGGCGCTGGCCAAGCCCAGCTTCGACGTCCTCATAGTGGGCGATGGATTCATTCAGTTCGTCTTCCGCCTCCTGGAGGATCTCCGTCCTCATGGGCCAAACCGCCGGTCGAGGTCAGCGAACACCGCATCAAAGCTCCTCGCTCGTGCGGCACCTGTCGTCACGGACTTCATCCGCCGGCAGATTTCCTCTTCCCAGGCGGCTTCGACGTCCGGGGCGAAATCCTGGTCATCCTCGGATAGATCCAGGAGAACGCGTGCCAGTACCCGGCGTTGAGCCGGCGGCAAGTCCAACGCTTCCTTTGCGATGTCTGAAAGCACTTTCATGGGAACAACGCTACGGCGTCATAAGTAGCCTGTCGAGCCCTCACTCGAAAGGCGCAAGCGGGCACAAGATGCGTTTGCAATTCGTCAGGCCCTGTCAGTCGTCCCTGGTTCATTTCAAGACCAAAGGCTGAATGCAGAAATTGGGACCACGGGCCACTGACTACGGACTGAGGACTCCCAAACACACTCCGTGCCGGTCAATTCGCAGGCCCCTTTTCGCTTGGCCTGCAATCTACTTCTGACTGGCTGAGGGTTGCGGGCTGCTGGTGGAGAGTCGTTCAACTCTCCGCAACCCGTTACTCTCAGGCGTTCATGTTCGGACCCCAACACCACGAAATACTCGAAACACACGAAAGGGAGAGATTCTCGTCCCGGAACCCCATGCTTTTCGTGTGGTTTGTTTATTTCGTGGTTGCATCACGCAGTTTTGGCGGACGAGTAATATTCCGCATGTTTGTAGTAGTAGTACGAACCGGCGGAGGCGTCGGCACGGTTGAAGACAACGCCCAGGATCCGGGCCTGGCGCTGACCCAGGAGCTCGAGGGCCTCGCGCACGACCCGGGATCGGGAAAAGCGCCGGCGGACCACAAAGAGGGTCCCATCGACTTTGTTGGCAAGCGTGGCGGCGTCGTCGGCGGCAAAGACGGGGCAGGAGTCTATAACGACAAAATCGAATTGCTCGCGCCAACGGGCGAGGATGCGGTCGAGTTCGGGGCTGAGAAAGGCGTCGCCCGGGTTCTTGACATTACTGCCGCGCCCGAGGAAGGAGAGGTTGGGCCGGCAGTTGGTTTGCAGGGCCTGCTCAAGGGGGGTTGAGCCGGCGAGCACCTCGGCGAGGCCGGGTCCGGCTTGCAGGCCAAGGACTTCGTGGAGCCGGCCTTTGCGCAGGTCGCCATCAACGAGGAGGACGCGCGCGCCGCCCAGGGCGAGGGTTTCGGCCAGGTTGGCGGCGATGGTGGATTTGCCTTCATTGGGCACGGCGCTGGTGACGAGGACGATCTTGGGGCGGAAGCCCTCGAGGGGAAGAAAGAGGAGGGCAGAGCGGAGGTTGCGATAGGACTCGGCATACGTATGGCGCGGGTCGTCCTGAGCGAGGAGGGGCAAAGCGCCTTTGGGTTTGGGCGCGCGGACTTCGGGGACCTGGCCGACAACGCTGCCGGCGAAGTGTTCGTTGACCTCGGTGGGGGAGGTGAAGCGGTCGTCGCGGACGGCGACGAGGAAGATGAGTCCGAGTCCGAGGCCGAGGCCAGCAACCAAGGCGAGACCGAAGACCATGATCTCCTGTCTGTAGGAACGCTGGGCGGTGGAGGCGGGTTCAAGGACAGCGATGGTTTCCTGATCTATGTTGCGGCTGATATCGACATTTTGGAGGAGGAGAACGAGGCGGTCGTAGAGGCTTTGGGAGCGGGTGATGCTGAGTTTAAGGCGGTCGGCCTCGGCGATGCGGGAGTTGGCCTCGACGACCTTGCTTTGCCACTCTTTGATGGTCGCCTGGACGCTGTCGCTCTTCATCTTGAGGGCCTGGCGGGAAGTGGTGAGCTGCTCGCGGCTTTGGTTGCGGTAGAGCTGGACGATTCTTTGGCCGCGTTCGATGTCGGAATCGAGTTTGGCGATTTTGGGGTGTTTGGGGCGGAGATGCTTGCTGAGTTTCTCGCGTTGGATTTTAAGCAGTTCGACTTCCTTGTAGGCGATCTGGTGCTCGGTAACGGCGGGGGACGAGGAGCCGGAGCCGGCGGCGCGGACGGCGTCGAGGAGAGAGCCGGGGGCGTTGGTGTTGCCGGTGGCGGCGGCCTGGTCCTGTTCGATGGCAGTGGCTTCGAGGAGCTGGGATTCAAGTTTGAGGTCGGAGAGTTGGGTTTGGAGGCGGGCGAGGTAGCCACCGGCGATGGTGCCTTCCTCCTGGAGGATGGCTAGATTGTTGGAGCGCTGGAAAGTAGTGAGGGCCTCCTGGTCGGCTTTGAGTTCGCGTTCGAGACGGAGGACCTGCTCGGAGATGGAGGAGAGGGTGTCGCCGGAGACGAGTTTGCGGACGTTCTTCTTGTAGGCCAGGTATTCGTTCACGAGGGCATCGAGGAAAGCCTGGGAGTAGTCCGGATTCGGGCTGGAGGATTGCAGGACGAAGATGGTGCTCTTGGGCTGCTGCTTGACCGTGACTTTGACTTTGAGGGGTTTGCGGTCTTCGTCGAGGGGGACGGCATTGGTGCCGGAGGCCTGGAGGCGGGCAAGGCCCATTTGATGCAGCCTGCCGCTGAGGAGCAGTTCCATTTGGGTCCCGTAGTAGTTCTGGACGTCGCCGATGAAGGCAGCGCCTTCGGGGAGGCGGAGTTTTTCGGTTTCCCAGATGGCGGACGTGGAGACGAAGGTGGGGGGCGCCCAGAGGACGAAGGCGGCCGCAGCGCCCAGGCTCAGGAGCAAGGTGAGAATGGGGATCCACCACAATTTACGGAGGAAAGCGAGCAAGCGCTGGATCTGGATGGGCGAGGCTTGGGCGGGGAGATCGTCCATCGGCCCGTACGTCTGATAGGCCAGATCCGGCGGCGGGGGCGGCGGGGTTCTTGCTGGGAGGTGGGAGCTCATGAGAAGAGCAGAAAGTAGAAAGCAGAAAGCAGAAATCCAGACAGCGCAAAGCTCAAACGCTGAAACGCTGATAACCGTTCTGGCTGGAACGTGGGGCAGACCTCCGGTCTGCCGGTCAGCCGGGCCTCTGGCCTGGTGTTCCAACGGCCCGATGAACACGGAGTCGGAGACTCCGTAAACCGGCAGACCGGAGGTCTGCCCCACACGTGATCAGTTACAAGTGCTGACAACTGACAGTTGGCAATGTTGAGCTTCATGGGGGCTAGAAGCGGATTAGGCGCTCGGGAACATAGATGAGGTCGCCTGGTTGCAGGGGCAGGTCCGACTCGGTTTTGCCCTTTTCCAAAATCTCGCCGACGTTGACGGTGAGGACCTGGTCCTGGCCGCCAGGGGATCCTCCCTTTCGCGTGACCCTGACTTTATGTTTGTCGGCGTAATCATTGAAGCCGCCGGCGCGAAGAATCGCCTTGCTGAGGGTCAGGATTTCGTCGCTGGGGATTTCCTGCGGGCCGGGGACACGCACGGGGCCAACGATGTAAACGCGGCCACGGTTTTTGCTCATGAAATCGACGGCGAGGATGACGGTGGCTTGATAGTAGTATTCTCGTTCGAGGGCGGTTTTGAGTTCGCCGGCCAACTGCTTGCAGGTTTTGTTCTCGGCGGGGACGCGGCCGATGTAAGGGATTTCAATGTCGCCCGAGTCGGTGACGAAGAGGGGTTTGGGTTCGAGGGGTTCCCTGGGGTCGTCGAGGTCTTCAAGAATGCGGAAGCCGAGCTTGTCGCCGATGGCAAGTCTATGCTTGTCGTCCAGGGTATCCATGCTGTTGGTGGAGGCTATGGAGGCGAGCTTCGTTGTGGTTTGCGTAACGGGGGAGGCGGCGCTGGGCGGTGCGTTGGAGGCCAGGTGCGGGGTTGCTTGAAGGGCATTCGTGGCCGGCCGAAGCAGGGCGGACGCATCAAGGAATTTCGGTTCGGCGGCGACGGCATTCAAAAACAGAAAGCAGAAAGCAGAAAGCAGAAATGCGGGACCACTGACCACTGACCACTGACCACTGACCACCGGGGCGGAAAGACGGGGACCAGAGGTCGGGGGGAGGGCGACTACGGGACGACGGGCTACGGGACTGCGGGCAGCAGCAGAGGGCAGAGGGCAGAGGGCAGAGGACATGCTGAAATGCTGAAACCAGAGAACGGAGGACTTACTGAAACGCGGAAACGCGGAAACGCTGAAATGCTGCAACCAGAGGACGGAGCCCGGTCGGCAGTAGTCCGTAGTCCGTAGTCCGTAGTCCTCGGTCCTTAGTCCTTGGTCCGTAGTCCCCGGTCCCTGGTCCTTGGTCCCTGGTCCCCGGTCCTCAGTAAGTAAAGGCATATTGTTCATGGGAGGTTGCAGGTGAGCTGGAGGCCGACCAGGTTTTGATTGTATTCGCGCGACGGGTAGTTCGAGGTTCGGAGGGTGAGCTGATAGTGTAACCCGATGGTGAGCCGTTTGATGAGCGGGCGGCTGAGACCGATGCTCCAGGTGAACCAATCGAAGTTTTCGGCCAGACTTCCCGTAAGGTTTCCGAGGCCCTGGGTCCCGTGCTGGTAAGAGAAGGAGGTGTTGAGCGTCAGGTTCTTGATGATCTTCAAGCTGACGCTTGGTCGGAGATACCAGTCCTCGATGGTGTCACCGTAGATGCCGAGGGTCAGTTCGTGCCCGGCGCTGACCGAGTAGCTCACAGCGTCGCTGATATCGTGGGTGGCTGTCAGGTCGAGGTACCACGCGTTCTGGTTTACCGCCGGAATGGTCTGGCTCGTTTGCTCGAATTGATAAATCATGTAGCCGAAGCGGGGCTGGAGGTGAAAGTAATGGCCGGGCTGCCAGTCCGCATACACCCCCGCACTGCAGCCCATGTTGTTGTTGAGCATGGGCTGGTCATAGGCGGTGTAAGAAACGGTGCCCTCGAGGCCGGCGGTCACGGTGGGGTGAAACTTGAATCCGCCCCGCCCAACGACCATTTCGGAGGCGTGGTCGGTGTAGCTGTACGCCTGAGAGGTTGACCAATAGTTCAGGTGATCGTAACCGAGGCTCAAAGTCACGTCCTCCAGATCCCAGGTGGTATTAAGCCCGGCGGTGTTTTGAGCGGTTCCGTAGGTCCCGGTGTTGGCGACCGCGGCTGTCTGGGAGGGATCCTGGCTGTAGCTGAACCGGTCGTGGAGATTAATCCAGAAGTCCTTAACGTAAATGTCGTAAGAGAGCGCGGACCCCGAATGCACATCCCAGCCGCTATACTGGCTTTGCTCCAGGTATTCCTTATAGCCGAACGTAACGTTAAGCCGCAGCACGTTTCGCTCAGTGAGGGGATAGCTCATATCCAACCCCAGCGCCGGGAAAAGTATGAAATCCGACAGCGCGTTTGTGTGCGCAGTGTTGATATTACTATTCCAGTCAAAGCGCAGCGAAGGCGTGACCAGCAGCCTGAAGTCGCCGGACTTGATGGTGTAGTCCTGGGATTGCTGCTGGAGGTTCCGGGCTTCCGCTGCGGCATCGCCGGCCAGGGAATAGTGCAGCGCCTCCTGGGCCGGGGCGAGGCTGGCGCTTAGTGCGAGTGCCGCAACCAGGCAGCGGCCGGCACAAAATGCAGACAGAGCGGAGCGTCGGCCTCCAGGCCGGCTTAAGCCGTCCTTGGGCCACGAGCGGTGATTTGCCCGCGCCCGTGGGC
>SESF01011467.1_pt1 | contig 23792 bp, 27 predicted proteins | sample 3171521 | NCBI WGS metagenome assembly SESF01 (sample SAMN10866945, study PRJNA518727) | freshwater metagenome | biome: subpolar coniferous forest; feature: holomictic lake; material: water; isolation source: holomictic Lake 227, 6 m and 8 m depth | place: Canada: near Kenora, Ontario | collected...
CAGACCAACGGTATTGACCATCACCTGGTGGTAAATTTGACATTACATCGCATGTTCCAAGGTATAAGACCTCTGATGGTTGTGTTCTATCCCCACGATACCCATTTTCATTAATCTCGTGCTTTATCTTATAGTAACTAGGATATATATCTGTATCCCAAAAACGAATATGCGAATCGTTAATTTCATTCCAATATGTCATACAATACCTATATCAATGTACTAGAATCTGTTATTTCATTCACTATTTCGTCTAGTGTACGTCTAACTATATTGCGAAATGGTAAACCGTTATATTTTTTTGATAAAAAATTCTGAAATTCATCAATAAACTCGCCCATCGGTTCAAACCCTGTGAGTTTTTCTCTATATACCAAATCGGGATATACTTCCCGATAACCAATGAGTTTGCTAGAATTTACATTTAGTTTACCATAATACCCGTCGTTTATTAATCTTCTAAACCATGCTAACTTAGTATATGATAACACCAATCCCGGGGTCCATTTAAACCATTCCCCTATCACCGGTCTATTCAAATATCTTACATATTTAGAATAACCTATGTCATGCTCGTGGCAGATAGATATCCATTTACCAACTGTATGATAGTCAGCATCTATCCTGTACCAAGACGGATCACTGGAACAAAAAATCGGTAATCCATCAGCATATTCTATAAACTTTAATTGTGGTAATGCTCGAGGAAAATCAATCTGGGCCTGTTCAGAAATATGCTCTGCATCATTTTCATAAAATTTCTTAAGATTAAAATCAATTAAATGAAATTTAATTCCGTATGCAATGCAAGCCGATACAGCATAGCTAACATCGGGTAAATTAATATCATTCTCATATCTCATAATAAAAACTTCAGGTACAACACCCACATCCATGTAAGTTCTTAATACAATCTCACTATCTACACCACCACTAAAGAATATAGATGGCTTTAATCCACTATAATGGTCTAATGTACTTCTTGCTGCATCTTTTAATTCATCACCGAAACTACCGAATTTCTTATCACTTTTATTGAAATGAGTCTTAAATTTTAAGTTGCCGGTCTGCCTACCAAATAACGGATCATCACCGTATTGCCAACTGTACCAATTATTTTCCGAAGTATACATTATGTAACCTTTATGTATGTACCGAATATTAAATCCCATATAGGGAAAAATAAACTAAAATTTTTATTTTGAAATTTGTGATGCAGTCGATGCCACTTACCACAAGTAAATAACATAATATTTATTTCTGTATTATGCTCGACTCTTTCTTGTATAAGAGCAGCCCATATATAAAATAAGATAAAAATCCACCACTGGCCGATAATAATACAAAAGATAATAGTAGGTATGACTTCTGTCATCCATAAATCTAATGTACTTGTCCACGTATCATTGAATAAAAATATATTATTCCAATGCCAAGATGTCTTGTGTTTATTTATAAATTTATGATGATCCCAGTGTATACTTCTTAGATATGGTATCTTATGACCAATACGATGCACCCAATACAGCATAAATGTCCATAATAAAAAATATATAACAAACATATTATTTCATATTAATTATTTTCAATAATCACCTTTTCTACTCTTATAGAGGTTAATTCGCGACCTGTAGCCTTATATGCTTCTTTCATTGCCTCATTATCGTGCCATGTGAAACTTATAATAACTCTAGCATCTGCATAATTTATTAACCTATATTCGGCATCTGCATACATTAATTTATAAATGCCTTGACGGCGATATTCTGGAAGAACATGGCTGAAAAGAATATTTCCTTCCTTAACTTCATCGATCATATATACAAGGGCGCCTATAACCTTGCCTTCGTGTTCCATATATACAATATGAGAATTATTACTAAAGAACATTTTGTGAACTGTATGCCCTGCTTTTACTAATTCAACAAATGCCTCCATTACAAAAACAAATGCTGGGGAAAATGCTAATTTTTTACTGTACTTTAACTCCATATTTTATTACTCCAAAGATTTTAATTCATCACCGTACCGAGTTTTCAACCAGATATAATTAGTTTCTGCCTTACTACAGAGCACATCATAATCCCACGTTTCTCTATTAAGAAATTTATCACACACCTCTCTGTGTGTCTGTATGCCGATTGATCTATCAAACACATGATCTTTAACAGATGGTAGTCCTACGAAACTGTCTTTCATAAATTTGCTTATATTTTCAAATATAGAAACATTGTTTTTAAGAACATATACTGCTGCATCAGATGGATTAAATGTCCATTTTAATTCTATATTATGTGCTTTACATAAAGTTTCTATGAATGCAAATCTTTCTTCTATCATATATTGCATATTATGTATATTATTTAATCCTCTATTAGCATTTAATTGCATAATCCATGTATTAAATTCATCATCATCTACAATATCAGCACTCTTGCAAAATTTTGCAGAACCCACTCTACTGCTTACGTTATAACATTTACCCGATTTATTAACATACTCATAACCATCAAATCTAGGTACTGTCATATATAGATACTTAGGTGCACCAAAATTCTGTATATATGCGTAAAGTCTTCTTACCATCGACGGTAAACCCGAAGCTACAGTACCTAATGCAATATATGGTTGATCTGTGTGTAATGCTGTATGTACTAATGCAGACCAACGATCTTTTCCATCAAATAAATCTGTCATTACATCGCATGTTCCAAGGTATAGCACCTTGCTAGATTGTAATACATCACCTCTATAGCCCTGAGAATTAATTTGGGATCTTATTATATAATAACTGTCATATAATGGTGTATCCCAAAATTGAATATGAGAATCGTTAATTTCATTCCAATATGTCATACAATAAATTCCCTTACCGTACTGTGTCTATGACCTAATAATCTGTCTCCTAGGAAAACCGATACCTTAAATCTTCTATCTCCTGTTTGTTCTGCCTCGGTTATACGCATTTCTAACATAGTGTGATTATGAATAATCGAAGAAAAAATAGAAGTATCGGGCACCTCAAATACAGCGAAAATAACCTTGTCTTTAGGTGTCATCGGTCCGTATACTTTTTCAAAGCCGGTCTCTATAACACCACGGCACATATCAGTAATATGATAGCAGACATTGAAAGAATTAACATCGTGTTCAACATCGTGCCCCGATACCACCTTATTATCTAACACAATATCTGTAGGTGAGTAAGAAAAATAAAAAGAAGTTCCGCTAACATTGAATTGGCCAGTAATATAGCCATCTAATTTATCGGTGCTTATTTTAAACTCACCCTGGGATAAAAACGGTTTTCTAAACTGGATCTTAAAATTTGTTACGTCACCGAAAAGGTTAATAATTGAATCAAGTGCATCAGCAATTACCACAGCATTGTTGAGATAGTTTCTATCACCTATAGAGAAAAATTTTGCTAACATATAAATCCTTTAAAATATTCTAAATTGCTCTTTTAATGAGTACATCTTAACCTTTATTGCTCTTTTATAAATTATGCATTTTTGAGATTCTCTCCAATATTTATAGAACGAAGATCTTTTATTTTCCGGAATTATAGCTTCCGTTGTTATATTATATCGGTTGAATGTTGATAATCTATTCATTAATAATCTTTCCCAACCCTTATCGTGCTGTTCAAAATAAGTCACATAACATGTATTAAACCCGCCACTTTCTATTAGATCAAAAGAATAATCTAATAATCCTACAACATCTACAATAGTGGCTGAAGAGTCTTTTACTATATATTCTATAGACCAAGATTTATCATAATTAGAGAATACAATGAATACACATGCGATTAATTTGTCATCTTTGTAACAACCGTGTATCCTAAACATACTTGCATCAGGATCAAAATAATAATTTCTTAATACTAAACTATCCGGGCGAGGATATTTATATGTAGATAAATCATCTAATAATCTATTACATATTGCATAATCGTTTGGTGATACTATTTTATATATCATTTTTTGCACCTAATATTTCTAAGAGTTCTGTATATTCTATCTCTATAGTACCCAACGGTAATAATTTCGGTAATACTTCGGGAGATAAATTACTTCTAACTTTACGATATACACCGTCTTCAAATACATTTGTTTTTTGTCTATATTTGACTCCGAATTCTCTACTCATCATCTTATTCTTAGTAGTCATACCTGTTGCTTTATATCTTTCATTAAATACAATGTCTCTTACCTCTTCTGTAAGAAGCATAGCTGCCCAACTCTGCGGAGTATATCTAAATGAATCTGCTATTATAGGAATACCAGAATAATGTTGGTATCTATTCATTACTCCATCTAAATCTTCCTCTATATAGAAGAACCATTGCTGATAATCGGCACTATTACGATGAAATAAATTTTTATTCGCTGTTGTATGTGTGAGTTTAAGTTCGTCTCCTAAAATCACCGGTTCCCCTAATTGTTCCATTGTGTATAGAAGTTCTAACATTGCTAGATATGCTGTTTGATATTTTATTGCCATATCTGGAAATATACCAGAGTCATACAGTTTAACTAAATCGAGTGCGAATATGTTAGGAACAAGATTCAATTCTTTACATAAATCTAATGCAATTGTTGTTTCGGGCGAATTAGGAAAATGTTTATGAATTATAATAACAGGTGTAACTGGTATTTTTTGTTCATGAAAACACCTCAGTAAGGATTCAGAATCTGTGCCGCCACTTAGAAATACATTTAACTTAGGTGTATACTGTTTTAAATCATCGTACATCAGTCCGCATGAATTTAATAATTCATTCTTAAAAGACATTACAGGACGTTTTTCCATTTTACTAGAATCAAAATGTATGTCCCATTTATCAAATAAATTTGTTTTTATCAAATGAGTAGGATCATTGTTATAGTAACACCGATAATAATAATTATGAACTAGCATCTTAAGAATAAGTTAATGGTATATTTAAAGCTATACCCTATTTGTGGTTTATTTAGCATAGGTTGTTATACATTATATAAATTTCAGACTATTATTGTCAACTATACAGCACATTCGATTAAAAATCAAATAGGGTGAATTTGTATTTCATTGCCTATCTGCTTTAATAATTTTTCTTTATATTGATTTATATATGCTGGTCTCCTCTCTTGAAATTGTGCCAATGCAGCAGTTCTACTTAAACCAACTAAATCTTTTGGTATATATCCTAAATTAGATAGCATTATTAAATGAAAACCTGCAATCCGAGCTCTATCTTTTCTTACTGATCTACTGGTTAATGCTGTGGCAAAAGTTACGGCAGAATCAAAAGTAAAATGTTCATTCTTCCAGTATCCGAGCTCACCTAATACATAACCGTACTTCTCAGCATTTAATTCGAATTCGGATCTCCAGACTAAACCGCCCCCGCCACTTCCCGAAATAAAAAGTGGTTCAAAATTAAGAGCGTCTATAGGGCAAGATGGGTCTAATAACCATGTTGCCCACTCCATTACAGTTGTCGGTGTATCATAAGGTAGGCCAACAATGAAGCCCGATGTCATTGCAACTTCGTTTTTCCATATATCTTCCCTTAACCAATATAAGAGCTCTTTTGTCTTATCGGGGTGTAGACCTTTCCCTATTGCTTTTCCTGATTCGTGGTTCAATGTTTCTATTCCAAAGATTGCAGATCGTAGCCCCGATTCTCTTAATAGTGCTGCTGTCTCCTTATGTGCATAGATTAAGTCATGTCGTAAATATGCTGCATACTCAAGTTCAAAGGGGAGACTTGTGACAATTTTATGAAGTCTTTCTAGTTTTTCTACAGAATCATTATGTGTATCATCACAATAAGTGTATCTAGTTATACCATATTCATAATAATTCCGAAGAAATTCGTCCTTCAGTACGGTATCATTTTTAATAAAATCTAGTTTTTTCTTTCCATTCATTGGATATGAACAAAACTTGCATTTAAATATACAGCCGCGGGCAATCTCAATGGGTACTGCCTCGCCATGCATAAGATGATCTGTTTCGTGCCATTCGACCTTACTGTCCTGAAAATTAAATCTATTGGAGTTTTTATCTCCGTAGAACATTATTTGTTTGTCATTTAATCGTTTAAATTGAAAAAACGGATTCTTACCCTCTAGGAACTTCATGTATTCGACTATTGCCTGATCGGCGGGGCCTATTGCAAATGTGTCACACGGTCCCGTAAGATATCTAAGTTTAGAACCACCTACCACAATCTTTAATTCTGGATTAATTTTTTTCATACGATTAATCCAATTTTGCATCTTATCTTGATGATATGGATAGATATCTGTGATTAATTGGCCGCCTGGTGATTGTGTCTTTTTTCCGGTCATCATCATCTGACATGTATCTAATTTTTCATCTATATACTTAAAAAACGTAGTTGAAAATCCAACAATTAATGTATCTTCTCCAATAAACGAAGTTATAATTTTATCCATTTCTTCTTCATTAAAGTTAGTGAAGAAGTCTATGACTTGGCATGTATACCCGGCTGCTCTAATCTCGGTTGCAATCCTATATGCACCGATTGCCCGAGCATACGCGAACTGATGCTGAGTTACTTCTGTAAAAATTAACGCATTAACACTCATATAATTTTATTATAATCTATCTGCTTCAACAGTTTTTCTCTATATATGTTCAAATAATCTTTAGATAATTTCGGTACTGATAAAAATTCAGGTATAGCAACATTACCTATGAGATCTTTCGGAATGAATCCTAAATTAGAAAACATCATTAAAGAAAACCCAGCATGGCGTTGTCTTCCTTTCTTATATGCCATAAGCTTTATTCTATCTGCTAATTTCATAGCAGATGCATATGTAAAATGCTCATTGGTCCAATTACATATATTATCATCTATAAAAGAATAACCATATGCTGCTGTATTCTTCTCAAATTCAGATTCTGTATATGACCCGGTGGCACGCAATTCAGATCCTGCAATAAAGAGCGGTTCTATATAAAATGTATCAATTGGGCAAGATGGGTCTAATAACCATGTTGCCCACTCCATTACAGTTGTTGGTGTATCATAAGGAAGGCCAACAATGAAAGATGCAGATATACCTACATCGTTTTTCCATATATCGTTTTTCAACCAATACATAAGTTCTTTTATTTTATCAGGATGAAGACCTTTGCCAATTTCTTTACCCGACTTGTGATTAAGACTTTCTATCCCAAACATACAAGTTCGTAGACCTGATTCCTTTAATAAAATTGCGGTCTCAGGGTGTGCATGAATTAGGTCGTGGCGTAAGTATGTACCATACTCGAGTTCAAAGGGAAGACTTGTAACAATCTTATGAAGTCTCTCCACTTTTTCTACAGAATCATTATGTGTATCATCTGCATAGATATATCTTGTAATCCCATATTCGTAATAATTTCGGAGGAATTCGTCTCTTAATACAGAATCTTCTTTAATAAAATCTAATTTCTTCTTACCGTTAGACGGAAATGAACAAAATTTACACTTGAAAACACACCCTCTTGCTATTTCAATTGGTACTGCCTCGCCATGCATAAGATGATCTGTTTCGTGCCATTCGACTGTACTTTTACAATAGTCAAAGTCTTTTGTGTATGTCGCGCCATTAATTATTATCTGATTATTTAATCGTTCGAATTGAAAAAATGGATTCTTACCTTCGAGATACTTCATATATTCGACTATTGCCTGATCGGCGTAACCTACTGCATATGCATCACAGTTGGCCGCTAGATACCTGGTCTTGGCGCCACCATATACTATTTTTAATGATGGGTTAATTTTTCTCATCCTCTGAAACCAATCTCTCATCTTATCTCTATGATATGGATAATTTACTGTTAATAGTTGGTTACCAAATGGTTGCGTCTTTTTTCCAGTTATTACTGTCTGTAGAGCATCTAATTTTTCGTCTATATATTCAAAGAAAGTAGATGAAAACCCAACAATTAAGGTATCTTCTCCAATAAACGAAGTTATAATTTTCTCCATTTCATCTTCGTCAAATTTAGTAAAGAAGTCAATAACTTGGCAAGTATATCCTGCCTTTCTAATTTCGGTTGCAATCCTATATGCGCCTATGGGTCGGCAGGGCGGAAAATACTGTGGCATCATCTCTGTAAAAATTAACGCATTAACGCTCATAGTCTGTACTCTTTTATAATATCATGCATCATAGTGCTAGAAAACAATAAGCATTAGCTTCACTGGTCTCGCTCTGTTCCCAATCTGATGTTAATACAAAACCAGCAGATTCATATGTTGGCCAAGATGTTTTTCGTGAATAACTCCATACAGAGTTAGCATTCTGTATCTTAGCATCTGCTATTGTAGCAGCAAGAAGCTGTTTTCCATAGCCTTTCTTACGATGTTTTGGACAAACCCAAAGTCCTCTAGACCGAGCACTACCATCAGTACACATATGTCCGCTATTAACACCTATTAAATTATTATCCACCATATAACCATAATACCAGCTCGGCAATAAAAAATTACCCATATCATACTCTCTATATAAATGTAACATAGCACTATGAGTTTCTATTGGAGAAATTCGGGCGGGCCATAATTTATCTCTCCATATAGGTAATATAACATCAAAATTAATTTGTACGATGCCATCTGCCATCTGCAGAGGAAAATTTGTAGACATATTAATTCTCGAAATATGTTATAGGTGTATAAGATATATAATTATATTCACCGTTACTAGTCTTCATATATGATCGTAAAATAGAATCCCATTCTTGTACTTTTTCAAATCCGGTAAATTTAGGACGGGATTCCATTTCCGGAAATGCTTCAGAAAAACACTGATGTTTATAATCTAATAATATTGGTATTTTATTTAGCATAAGTTTCCGGACCGTATGTAAATTTAGGAATGATGCTGTTAGTCTGGAATCTATTTTTACAAACCTAATAAGACCATTTAACTTATGAATTTCACAGAAAATATCAATGGACCATTCCCTCTGAGTATCAACACAATAATATACATCATCTTTAAGAACTATGTCTATATCGCCTAATCCTGCAATAAAGAAATATCCATTATCGCTCGCATATTTCATTAGGTACATATGCCATGCATATTGTGGAGAAAAACCTTTAGACGACATTGCGTATTCTGTTAATAACTTAGCATCTTTAAAAATATCTATGCCACAATACTCTATTTCGATATTATGATTCTTACACCATTTTTCGGCATAACAATAATCGTGTTCATTGAGTATTATTGTTTCTGTCGCTACCTCTATCTGCAATTTTCCTATTAGTGCCTTAAAAGGTATCTTAGCCTGGTACAAAGATTCGGCTATTAATTCACTATCTAGACCACCACTCATTGTTACAATGATAGGTAGATTATCTATATTCAAAGATGATGCCTTATGTGCAGCAATAATACATTCCGTCCTAAAATCCTGAACAGGACTATCTAATTTTTCATAATAAAAAATAAACGGGTCAAATTGATATTTCATTTGTTTTAATAGTATGTGGTAATATATGTATTTATCGCAGAAAAAAAGTATAAATATATATTTGACACTAGGACCATTATGTTTTATAAGATAGCAGAAAATTTTCAGGTAAAAATAGATACATCTAAATTAAAGGATATTCCTACTATTTTTCAACAATCAACAGAAGACAGGAAAACTAGGCCGGTATGGATCAAACATACAAGATTTACTAGAGCGGGCGATTGGGCTTTTGTTTCTTTTTTAGAAAACCCTTATATGATATATCCGGAGTTATGTAATGACATAGTTGATAAAATTTCATATTTGTCAGATAACAAAATTAATAAATCGAAAGAGGACATTAGATTCATAAGAACAGAAGGAGATTTAATCCCACACCATGATGGCACTAGACACTCATGCATAAACATAGGATTAGAATTATCTGATAGTGCAACAACAACGTTCTCTATAAATAATAGCTTCGATGATTATGACTGTATACCACCAAATATCACTGGATTTAATATTAAGCAAGGTGAAATATATATTCTTGATGTAAAAAACGTACATGCTGTTCATCAAATTTCAACGGAACCTAGATACCTAGCTACCTTATCATTTATGGAACCATATTCGTATCTATTAAATATTTTTAATCCATAAAAAAAGCCCACTATCGTAAGATAGTGAGCTTATATTGGACCCGCCTAATGGAATCGAACCATTGTTTTAACTTTCGCAAAGTCATGTATTATCCACTATACGAAGGCGAGTAATTTGGCAGGGATACTTGGAATCGAACCAAGGGTAACGAGTTCAAAGCCCGTTGTGTTACCATTACACTATATCCCAACAATAAAACAGAGTGCTTTTTCTTTTCAAAGATAATGGTTTTGAAATTTTTGAGTTTTGCTGGAAGCACTCTTTAGAAACTAAAACAGAATTCTTATAACACGCCCCTTTCGAGGCACGATTGGAGTTGAACCAATTTTAACCAAAAGGTTGTTGCTGGAAGAATTCTTTAAAAATCATGGAAACATTCACGAAAAGTGGTTTTACTGAGTTCAGCAAATCCATCATTTATTAATTTGCTTATTCGAGAATGATATGCTGTTCTGCCTACATCCAACCCTACTTTTCTTAATGCTTCATTGTTAGAAACACTAGAATTAATTGCTTCAATTAATTTCTCATCAGTAACCGGGACACTCTGCCATAAATTTTTCCCAGCATATGTTTCGGTCTGAGTATGGCAATTTGGGCATAATAACCTGAGATTAGGCCATCTATTATCTGTATGAACACCATTTATATGATCTAGTTGAAGTGTTAATGATTCGCCTAACCATTCATTTATACCACATATCGTACATTTATAATTTTCTATCCCGATCTTATTCAAAAAACGAGCCTTGACAGTTTTATCATCACAAGGAGAGTGTTCTTTAAAAATCAAATCATCTGATAATTTCGCCATAATATCTTTCTAAGTTTGGTACCCCTACTCAGATTCGAACTGAGAACCAAAAGATTTTAAATCTGTCCGCACTACCAATTAGCGTACAGGGGCATATCTATCACTGACCTAATTCAGCCTTTAACTTATTTAAAAGTGCAAGCTTTGATTCACGGTCCTTTAATTCATTTTTGTGTTTGCGAGCCAATGCTTGAGCAGCACGTTTCTTTTTATCTGCTTCAGCTTTTGCTTCTTCAGCTTTTGCTACTTCAAGATAATCAGCAATGGTCTTAGCAATAAACGCCGGTGTGTTAACTGGCTGTTCTAGAATAGCAAAATTATACTGTCGTGCAGCGGCTTTCTGTAATAGAAGATAATCTTCGTGAGTTACCTCTGTCCATTCTGTAATATTGTTAATGATCGTATTACAGTCATCACCATAATTACTATAAATATCTCTGCTTGTGATAATAGCTATTTTGTGTGTCATTTTACTCTCCTACTCCTACTTTGGATTACCTTATAAATTTAATCCACCTATTCTCTCAAGATAACTAAAAAATGGTTCTAACTTAAATTCTGGTGTCAACATACCACGGCGTAAGTTACCTATATCGTGATTACACAATTCGGGCGGACTCCAGTCTGTTATTTTAAACCACGTTGTTTTCATTTTCTTAGATGCATCTAACGGGAAATATACATGATCTGGTTCATAGAAAAAATCAGTATCCTTATTCCAGTTTCTAGCCCAATTATAATCAACATCTATCTGGTCGCAAACTAATTTAGTCATTTCATCTATAGTCCAGTTCTGATCTCTTTCACGAACCCAGCGTCCTACAGGCATAATATTTCTAAATCTAATAACAGGATTACCGCCTATTTGTTTCGAGAGATTAAACAATCTGCCCGGATTTTTATCATTGGTGCCTTTTTGTAAAATAGAACCAATCTGAACAAGCATATTCTCTTCTTTAGCTGCTACCCATGCTTTAATTTTACGATCAGCACATTTAACGCCATCCATAATCTCATAGACATTATCATCATCTGCACCATTCATACTAATATGAACTGCACGTAAACCTGCATCAGCCAATTCTCTAGCATAACCATCTCGAGCAAACATTAATCCATTTGTCAATAGAGATGTTCTGTGACCCATATGCTTAATTTTAGAAATTATTTCTGGCAAATCTTTACGCATAGTTGGTTCACCACCATAAAGTCGAATCTCAGTCTTCTTCGGTAATTGTTCTAACATATCATATAATATGTTTACATCCATATCCGGGACATCGCGATCAGGCGAATAACAATTGACACAATTCATATTACACCGCTGCGTCACATCCACAAAAATAGTAGTGAACTGGCTATCCTTATATTCTGTTTTAATAGTATTCATTATATCCCTATAAATTATTAGCTATTTACCTGCAATATGGTAGGACCGGAGAGAATCAAACTCTCGTAGATCGGTTAAAAGCCGACTATTCTATCATTGAATTACGATCCCATATTTGGCGGAGCGCCTCGGAGTCGAACCGAGCGAGCCATTCATCGTGACCCTACACCTTAGCAGGGTGCTGCTATTACCGCACTGCCCGCGCTCCTTAAATTATTATAACACAATACATTGCGTATTGCGACTTTTTATACTGGCAGCCCGTGTAGGAATCGAACCCACGCATACTGAGTCAGAGTCAGTCATTCTTCCATTAAACTAACAGGCAACAATTCGGCCCTCTGAGTGTACGCCGATGTACACATTTCCGACTATTAACTGGGTGTATACGGCCCGAGTCAAATCAGAGGATATTTGGAGACCCATAGGGGAGTCGAACCCCTCTTGCCAGGATGAAAACCTAGTGTCCTAACCGATAGACGAATGAGTCATTTCTTCTTCGACTTTGATTACTTCCAACTGTTTTCTAATATAACGCATAAACAACATTGCCTTATCCTCATTGAGAAAGACGCCGTTGCCTGTGTCATCTATCGGCACTGGAAATTCAAAATCGCACTCTGTTTTATACCAGAGTTCTTTCTGTCTATAAAATATGAATGTAACTTTCTTATTATTTCTAACCATTTCTTTAATATCATATTTCATAACTTACTCCTTAATTTTTGGCAGACCCAGAAGGAATCGAACCTTCTCTCCAAGTTTCAAAGACTTGTCCCTCTCCAAGAGTTGAGCCAACATGTTTGGAATCACTAAGGGGAGTCGAGCCCCTATTTCCAGATTGAGAATCTAGCGTCCTAACCGTTAGACGATAGTGATATATAGTGTATGTAGAGGGTAGTAACCCCGTGGCCAAGCCTTCTTACGTTTATACCATACACTAATCTATGGACCCCCGTGAAGGATTCGAACCCTCGTAAGCTAGTTTCGAAGACTGGCCACCAAGTCCATTGGACGGGAGATAAATGTGGTCGCATAGACTGGATTCGAACCAGTGTATTCATCCTTATGAGGGAGGCGCTATAGCCGCTCTGCCACTATGCGATAAAACAGAATACAGTTTTTCTTCCATGAGAATTTTATTTGCTGCATGTATTCTTTAAATTGGTGCGGGGTAGGGGAATCGAACCCCTGCGTAAACATTGGCAATGTTTGAGTCTACCATTAACCTAACCACGCATAATCTCTTCTGAGTATATATCTTTTAATTCTGACATATTCGAAATCATCTTTATTTTATTATTACCGAATTCTTCGCCAACTTTAATAAAATCAAACTCTATATATTCCAAATCTAGTAATTTACAGAAATCAAACGAATTACATATAGCACAAATGTCATTGAACTCTAATAAGTATGCTGCATCTGTTAAATAAGCCTTGTTATAGCACAATATTTGGCGAACAGCTTGCCTAAACTCGTCGGGCGGTACAACAGTAGGCGTCTCAATCATATTAGCTATTGTTTTCTGCTGATATGATGATTTTATCCACGCTTTCGATATTTTCGATAGACATAAACTCAACGCATTACCAAATATATCATTACGAGATAGAATATATACTCTATCTGCCTGTCTGATTAGAAAAGGTGTGATATCATTTTCATTCGGAAAATGCTTTATTACATACGGACCATTCAATTCACTAACAAGCTTACATCTATTATCTATTTCATCTTGTATAGACGTTATTATTTCGTTTGTGCGAATTAAGTTATTCTGCTCTCTAATAAGCTTACATTTAAACCTATGATGCCATATATTAAATAATTCATCTAAGCTTGGTTCTATATCAATTACTTTATGTATCACAGATACTGATTTAGATCTTGCTAAGAAATATCTATATAAATTAAATGTTATTTGTTTCGATGCCATCCGTGGCATGGATAGTATAAGAGTCTTCATACATTTATTTATGGCGGGGCGTAATTGAATCGAACAATCACCGCTACTAACAGTGGGACGGTATTCAAAGCCGTTTAACTCCCAGAGTCCCTACACCCCAAATTTTGGTACCTCGTTGGAGAATTGAACTCCCGTATCCACCATGTAAAAGTGGCGTTCTACCATTAAACTACCGAGGCATTATTCTATTTTACATGCACCTTTTTTAGATACTCGCGGCCGACTAAGCCTTCTTCTATTTCACGAAGTGCTGTCACTGCTGGACCATTATTACATGTCACTTTAGGTGCATACTTCTTTTTTAATTCTCTTGCACGTAATGATGCTATAAGAATCATATCGTAACGATTGCCAATCATCTCTGCTGCTCTTTGTGATGTTACTCGTGCCATATATTCCTTAAAATAAAAATCAGTTGCACTTCCCTAAGCTATACCCGAAGTAGTCATATACGTTGTCTACCGTCTACGGAAGTGTATCGAACGATAAAAGTGTATTTGCAACTAAACTTGGTGGACCGCACCAGTCGCGAACTGGTAGTAAGCATAACCACAGACTACAATTCTGTTTGTATTATACAGCCCGTTGTATTTATTATATGTAAAAATAATACGTTTGTCAATTGGTACCCCTGGTTGGATTCGAACCTACAACCATATGATTTTGAATCAGACCGCACTACCAATTAGCGTACAGGGGCATAAACATGTGATAACGTATTGACATCATCTGAGGTGACTAGTATACCACACAGTGTAGCACATACACCATGCTTCTCACATATAAAATTATTTCAATATTCCGTAGCCGGGATTCTGTTCTATCCTAACATTAATCTTTGCCACAACCCGAACCAAAAGGGCAAGTGTTCCCTGGTTCTGTTTGTGTTGCTTGTTATATCTTGGTAGTTTAACGATTGCATCGCCGCCTAATCAGGGGGAAGAACATTTAAAATAACTCCCCCAATGTTATTACGATACAAACTCCTACTCGCACTTGCCACAAGTCCCGAACTTCCTCAATTTCTTGCGTTAGGTCGAATACCGAAAATTGGAGTGCGTGATAGGAGTCGAACCTACATAAAACAGGGTTGCAATCTGTTCCCTAGCCTTTCGGGTCACACGCACATTAAAAATTATTAGGGGTGACCTATGGGTAACGCTCCCATTTAACTGATTTCACAGACCAGGTCATTACTTTTATGATAAGGCCACACCTAATAACTCTCTAAAATAAAACAGGATGTTGTCGCTAAGCCGGGAGTCGAACCCATGCGATCTGCCCCCAACGGGCTGGCCTCTTGGTGCCTTTCGGCATTTTGGTAAGAGTAAATCTTGTTTGCTGTACTCATCCTTTAAAATTATTTACCGGATAACTCTACAATCAACTCATTGAGTTCGTAGAATACCCCGCTTGCAAACTGATACATAACGTCCCATCGATCCGGGTCTTCTAACAGTATGTACCCAGGTTTACCTTTTCCAATCATGTAGCCAAGTTCTAAGTGACCTGACTTACCTGCCGGAAGTACTAAAATTGCTATATCATTTCTATCTAAATGATACTTGTCAAATTCGTATACGTGTTTGGCTGCGTATCCAGCTAGACCTTGTTTATAATTATTGCCTTTGGCAATTTCATATTTCTGCCAATAGTCGTCTGCTTCGGGACCTGCTGAAATCCAGTCATCAAACACTTCGTGTCCGGCAGCCCGTATCATAAGAGCTGTTTCAATAATCTTTGGATTTCTTAGAGAACCTATTAGATAAATTTTTGCCATTGTTGTATCCTTAGTTTTGACTAGTATACAATATATAAAATTACATGTCAAGTACGAATGCCTAATAATAGTCCTCGAATGGACATTCATATGATAAATAACATAGAATCAAAGAAGGTATCTTATGGCCATTAACTTTACTCGAATCTCTCATAGACCGTCAACATCTATACCATTTTATAGTCCACCGCAGAATATGATAGATTATTTTAATACCACTTGGGTTTTGCCGGGTAGTATAACACGAACAAAAACTCTTACAGAAACCGGACTAACCGAAACATTAATGATCACTTTTATTAATGAAGCCACATTTATAAGTTTTGTGGAAAACCCTATAATGTCTAAATTTAGATCAGATAGAGAAATATATAATAACAACAATAATATTATATCATATAGCCAGAAGACATAATTTATTCTGGTACCCCCGGGCAGATTCGAACTCCCAACCAACTGATTCTAAATCAATCCGCACTACCAATTAGCGTACGGGGGCAATATTATTTTATCTGTTTTCAAGATATTCAAACAAACGTAATTTGTAATTATTTATATATTCATTAGATCTTCTAATCATTTCTTCAAGATCCTTATTAATTATTTTCTTAAATGCTAAATCATCTATTTCATATCCAATATTAGGAGTAAATAATAATGTAAACCCACTATGAGCCTGAAGTTGTGAGGCATATGAAGTAGACGTAAATTCGTTAGCAATTTTTAAGGCACTTGCATAGGTAAAATGCTCATTAGACCAATTTTTTACACCCAATCGAGTATATCCATATTTTTCAGCATTTCTATCGAGTTCGCTTTTACCATTCCCGGATAAATTTGATATAAAAAAAGGATATACTACTTTTATATCTAGTGGGTTATCGGGTTGGCGTAACCAGTTTAGTGTCGATTCTATTGATTCCGGGGTTTCGTGGGGTAACCCAACTATAAAGGTACCTGTAATAGTTACTTTATCTTTCCAGACATCATTTTTTAACCATAATAATGTTTCTTTTACCTTATCGGGGTGGCCGCCTTTACCGACTGCTTTTCTTGTTGCAAGATTTAATGATTCAATCCCAAATGCGGCGCCCCTTATCCCGGATTCAAGTAATAGTTGTGCAGTTTCAGGGTGTGTCCATATTAAGTCTAATCTTAAATAAGCCACATATTCTAACTTAAATGGCAATGTAGTTACAATTTTATGTAATCTTCGAAGTTTTTCCACAGAATCGTTATGTGTATCATCACAATAAACATATCTGGTTATGCCATATTCATAATAATTACGAAGAAACTCTTCACGTAATATATCATCGTTTTTAAGATAATCTAATTTTTGTTTACCATTTAGTTTAAAGGAGCAAAATTTACACCTAAATATGCATCCTCTAGAAATCTCAATTACGCCTGTTTCACCGTGTTGGCGGCAATCTGAAGGGTGCCAGTTAATTGTACTTTTCGAAAAGTCGAACGGATAATTATCAGCATTAATAATAATTTGTCTATCATTCCGTTTTTCATATTGAAAAAATGGATTCTTGCCTTCGAGAAATTTTAAATATTCTATTGTCGATCTATCGCACTCGACTCCGATAGCAAATGCATCAAATGCCTCGGCCGCAGAAAGTCTGAGGCCTATTGATGCTTCTGCTTTTGTTCCGCCTAATAGGAACTTAATATTAGGATTTAATTTTCGTATTCGTGAAAACCATTTATCTATTGTAATAAGATGGTATGGCATATCATAAGTTACGGTTGATGGTATGTCTTTCTGCCACGGATATTTAATCGAATCAACATACTCTAGGAAAGTTGAAGAAAACCCTACAACCAAAGTATCCGTACCTATTGATAATTCTTCAATTCTTATCATTTCTTCAAGAGTAAGATGTGTAAAAAAATCAATAACCTGACATGTATATCCGGCATTTCTTATTTCTGTGGCTATTCGGTATGCTCCGGCAGCCCGTCCCTTTACATAAGGAACGCCCATCCATTCTGTAAATATTACAACATTAACACCCTGATTCATATTGATATTTATCTTAATAAAATATTTGAATTTAATGGCTCCGCACACTGGAATCGAACCAGTTTAAACATTGATTAACAGTCAAGTCCTTGTCCATACTTGGATTCTGCGGAATAAAATATTTTAGTGATAGAGGGAATCGAACCCTACCTCCGAGCTGTATTACCCCGGTACGCTGCCGTTACGCTACTATATAAAAACTTAGTATAGGTAGGAACATTATCTACAGACTGGAGCAGTATTTCTACCGGCCTATAGTCCTCCTATGTATACCTAAAAATGGATGCGGGTGAAGGATTCGCACCTCCGATGATCCGAGCTTATGAGACTGGATTGTTGGCTACACTACCCGCGATAAATGGTACCAGAGGTTGGTATCGAACCAACTACGCCCAACTTTTCAGGCTGGCGCTCTACCATTTGAGCTACTCTGGCGTTATTTTAAGCCTGCCTATGCAGGAAATGCTCTTTAACTGATGTTGGAGCAAAATATTTCTGAATGATGTCACGCACAATTTGCGGATCAAACTCTTTACAAGAGAATACATCAAAGTATGCTGTACTATCTGGCTCAATAAAATGAGCACAAATATTACTTGTTTCAATGAGTTGTATCAGACTAAACCCTTGTTTAGGATCACCCGGTAACATAAATTCGATAAGAGGTTTTCCGTGTGCAATCATACCAATTGCCGGAACAAGTTCGGTGATAAATTTCTTTATCTGTCCTGCGCTTGCTATATTTTCATTACACCCTGCGGTGTCAAGCATTAAATGATATCCCCAATATTCGCTCATAAAAAGACCTTTGTATTAAAAAGACTATTTATTAGATTATTTGGCGGGCGCCCTAGGACTCGAACCTAGATAGACGGGTTTGGAGTCCGTAGTCTTGCCATTAGACGAAACACCCTAAATTTTGTAGTTAGGGTATTACCTCTAACCTTTACTTCTTTGCAGCTTTATATCCTGTATAAGCCAATATAGCAATTCCAATAAATGGAAGAGTTACCGCATATACTAAACCAATAAATGGAGCAGCAATAAATAAACCTACATTTTTAACGGTAGTAAATGCTTTTGTTTTTGCAAAAGCCTTATATGCAACCATAGCCAACATGCCTAAACCAACTAAAGGTAAGAACATTGCATACAGTAAACCAATAAATGGTGCTGCCATAAACAATGCGACATCTTTCCAGTGTGGCTCTTCAATTGCCGTCGGTGCCTTAACTTCTACAGCAGCAATTTCTTGAACAAAAGCTTCTACAATTGCTTCTTTTTCGCTCATTGCCTTTGCTGCGCTTTCTTCAATCATTTCTGGCGAAAGTGGTTTACGCATAAAATCCGACACACCAATATTAGCAGCACGTTCTTCGTATGTTGGCGAACCGTAGCCTGTTACAATCACTACAGGCATCCAAGGTTGGTTTGCCTTAACTTGTGTTGCAACTTCAATGCCGTCCATACCGGGCATCTTCAAATCAGTGAATACTGCATCGTACTCTTCTGTTTTTAACTTAGCAAGTGCTTCTTCACCACTGTGGCAGTTAATAACTGCATAACCTTTGCTTGTTAATACTCTTTCAAAGCTCTTACCTACTACTGGATCGTCATCTACTACTAAAATTTTACGTTGTGTTTTCATATATACTCCTTTTATTAACATAACAATTATGTGCGTTACGTTAATATTATTATAAGCCCTTATGGGGTCTCATACTAGTATTTATACTGATAGACTCAGTATAAACACTGAGAACTCTTGCTCTAGATTAAGGAAATATGTGGTTTTTGGCTCCCCGACGAGGGCTCGAACCTCGGACCTAGTGGTTAACAGCCACTTGCTCTACCAACTGAGCTATCGGAGAATAGAAATTATGTGTATTGCCATGTTCCATTAAATGATATATCTTCTATATCCGGCTGGACTGTATGTATGCACTCTTTTCCTAATGCTGTAAATCCCCATTCACGTTCTTTACATGAATAACATTTATCGCATGTTCCTACTGCCTGTACAGTGCAAGAGTGTGTGTATTGTATAATATCTTCACAGCCTAGTTTATAATAAATATCTAAAATTTGTGGTTTATGTAATAATAAGAAAGGCGCTTTGTATAGAATTTTTTCATCTCTGTAAAATATTTTCAATGTTTGATTAAAAGGTCTAATATCGTCTGGTGCCATTCTATTAATAGACATAAAAAGAACCATATCGTGCTGATTTTCAATCCAGGTTTCTCTTACAGGAACTATTCCTATTCTACCAGCCGAATATGCAGGCTCATTGTTTGGCAAATTGTTAATATGAGCAATTGGTACGCCAAAGTGTTCTGATACTTTGTTTACTACTCGCTGTGAATAATACGTAGATCCCTCGCCCTTAACTATAGTAAAAGCAGTTACTGGTATTGTATCTAGCTTACCTGTTGCTTTTAATTCTGCCATTACTAAACATAGCATGGCCCCTGAATCATGCCCACCAGAACTCCATACACCTATTCGTTTAACTTCGTTACCATCCCATGTAGTTGATGGAATAGAAAACTCTAATTCAGTTGATAACGAAGGTGGGCCTAATACTAACTTCATTCTAATACTCCTGTTAATAGTGTATTTATTAAATAATATACCTATATTAACATATTTAAGGCTATTTTATTGGAGCAGGTAGCCGGTATCGAACCGGTCTATTTCAGTTTGGAAGACTAATGTGTATCCGTAAACACCTTACCTGCGTTATTCATTAATTATTAAACAATATGTTGAATTTTCTGTTTCAAAAGTAATTAATTTATCTTGTTTATTAATGCTTTTTACTGTACTAGTTCTAATAATTCTTAGATCAAGCCCAAAGGTTAATGATTCTGCTACCATAGCAAACGATTCACCGATAATTGGGTAATTTAGACAGGTACCTTCTACTATATCGGTCCTAACTCTATCACCACCTAGCACTTTTGTCAATGTCACATTATACATTATATTAAATTTGCCCGTATTAGGGGCAAATTTCCTTATTAAACGGCGCCGCCGATCCAAATCATCAGGCCCATCCCTTTAGTTAACTTACGATTAATTGATGTTGATTGAACATAAATTTCGTAGTTGCCGTGTGAACCAGGAGCAAGTTTAACATCACCTGTATGTGGCAGGCCAAGCAGATCTCGCGCACCAAACCCACTATAAACAGCGCCGGTAGTTTTATCGCGGATTGCGATTTGTTTATACCCTTGAACTTCTTCTGTCTTCTTCAATTCGTAAAATGCACAACCCTTAACAAAGGTTACACCTTGTTCATTTACAAAATCACGAATTTGTGCGCCATCATTAGCATCATCAATTTCATAGACCGTAACTTGCTTAGAAATATCTACCAAAGCAGTCTTTACTTCTTTAAGTGTGACTGTACTCAGATCTGCATAGAACTTATCAGTACTTGTCATTCCTTTAGAACGAGCAGTATAATAACCATCGAATGCCGAACGTGTAGCTGCTGATGCAACTTCTACGCCGCGAGTGGTTTGTTCCCATTCTAAGATATTACCTTCTGGAATACCGTATTGCATCAGACTACGCTTTTCACCACGTGGAACACGAAACACAAATGTCCAACGATCTGTTGCTTGTAATTCTTTAATCTTCTTACTAATGGTATGACCCGACCACTTAACTGAAGAATTTTCTTGTCCATCGGTAATTGTCATAACAACAAATGAAACTTCGGGGTCGTTCGCGTCTGGGACAGACTGAAGTTGTTCAATCAAATCACCAACACTGTCAAACAACGGTGTAGAATTACCATCTGCAATGTAATCACCATCTTTAATAGGCTTCAACATATTAACATTAGAGTTAACAACTTCTCGAACAACCTTTGCTGGGCGGCCAGCGCCACACATCACTACACTAACAATAGTATCAATACCGTGTGCTGATGCGCCTTCCTTAATGGAAGCAATATTGTCGTTATAATCACGGCCTGCTGCAAGAGTGATACCACCCATGGAGCCGCTATGATCGCGGCTAATCCCGATGTAATTTTTCATATGTACCTTTCTGTGTTGAGTAAATGTTGTACCTGCACAGTATAGTATAATAAAATTACAATGTCAAATTGGTATCGCTACCCGGGAGTCGAACCCGAGATCTACTCCTTGGAATGGAAATAGAGTTGCTGTAAGTATCCTTATCAGGATAACCTTTTAGTTGTCCTACCTTTAGACGACAGCGACATATTGGACGTCGGTCTTATCATGCAATATGCAATAAGAATTGCAGGAATTGTATGGACCGGCGATAAATTGGTGGGTTCGCCGGGCCTCGAACCCGGATCGCACGGTTTAAGAGACCGGCCTCTAGCCAATTAAGTTACAAACCCGAAAATGGTGGACTCATGTCGAATCGAACGACACCAAACATGCTGCATAGCGTGTGAATTTCAAACAGTTTGCATGTATATATTACCTTAGGAGCCCGGAAATGGCGTCTCTACGGAGAATTGAACTCACGATTTGCAGTTTGAAGGACTGCCGGCCTACCTTTAGCCGATAGAGACATTATTTAAATTTATATCTAACTACAACAACTAAACAAGCAATGTTTAATCCATAGTTAAAAAGTAACGGATAATCTTGTTTTGGTAGCACATATGCGGCAGTTAGCAATTCGCCTACCAACCACATTGCTAAAAACATATTAGATACACCGTTTGAATGTTTTTGTTTAAATGATTGCCACGCCAGCGGCACAGCACATAAGGCAAGTAATATACTGCCTAACCAGCCTATTATTTCCATACCTTACTTTCTAAAATGGTCCCTTCGTCAGGAATCGGACCTGCATCGTTCGATTATCAGTCGAATGCTCTACCACTGAGCTACGAAGGGAATTGTTTTGGTCACCGCGGAAGGAATCGAACCTTCGTCTTCTGGTTCCGGGCCAGCTAGTCTGCCATTGATGTACACGGAGTTAAAATTGGTCTGCGTGATAGGATTTGAACCTACAGCCTCCTAGTTCCAAACCAGGCCGTCTACCAGATTGACATTACACACAGAAAAATGGTCTCCGATGAGGGATTCGAACTCTCGTTATATCACGCCCCAAACGTGCTGCCATTGACCAGACTAGGCGAATCGGAGATTAAAATTGTTTAGTTAGGTAGAGTAGATTCAAAGTCTACTAGTTATACTTAACTAAACATAGAAATGATTTAAGTAGCAGGTTCAATACTCCTGTTTGTTGTTATTGTCAATAACACTCTTATACTTAAATCTTAAATGGTGCCCAATGTCGGAATCGAATCGACGCTCTTCACGTTACAAAGGTGTTGCTTTACCACTAAGCTAATCGGGCGAAAATAAACAGAGTACACATTTGGTTTTCGAACAAAGAAAATTTTATTGCTGTAGGTACTCTTTAAAAATGGCGCCGATGAAGGAAATCGAATCCTCCTGAATCCGCTAGACAGGCGGTTGCACTCCCAGAATGCGACATCGGCATATAAATTGTAAAAGCCTATCTTTAACATTGTGGTAGATAGGAACCGTGTATCATTTACAAAAACTAAATCAGAATGCTTATTTTTCAATTAAAAGTTGAATTTTTATATTTGCAGAACGCATTCTTTAAAATTGGTGGAGCATAGTATGTAT
>SESF01001269.1_pt1 | contig 23787 bp, 27 predicted proteins | sample 3171521 | NCBI WGS metagenome assembly SESF01 (sample SAMN10866945, study PRJNA518727) | freshwater metagenome | biome: subpolar coniferous forest; feature: holomictic lake; material: water; isolation source: holomictic Lake 227, 6 m and 8 m depth | place: Canada: near Kenora, Ontario | collected...
AAGGGGATAAAGAAGTTCTGTGCTATTGTTCCAAAATTTGTATAGAGTTCGGATGTCAATGCAGTTGTCAATGTGCCAATATCAGTAGAGGAAGTATTTGATAATATACCTCTCATATTATATCGCATATGGAGAAAATTAGGTGATATATATGTCAATATATCCAAAGGCGATGTTCTATCTTCCAGTACCAAGGGCAAGTCAGTAACAAAGGAAGTTGTAGTTATGGCATCATACCCTAACAAGTCTATAGCTGTGTAGTATATTGTTGACTGTAGTGAGTTGGAAAGTGGATCAAGATATAGCCCAGAATATACATTGGCATTATAGATATAAGGGAGGGTAAGCATGGCAGCACGGTATTCCTGTGCCGATACAATGCTTTTTCCCCTTGATAGGTAAGACTGTGGGGCTTTGTTGCGGATATCCTCAGCAGTATCAGAATTTTCTCCTCCAATGATAGGAGATAGGTTGGAGGCATAGAGGGTACCTATCAGTGTTGAGCCTATATTGTTGACTATGTATTGTGAGGTTATGTTTCCGCTGGCACCCAATGATTGAAGATAGGTTATGGTTATGAGTGTACCATTGGGTAATAGCCTGCCTGTAGTGCCATCACCAAACCTTATTTTAGTAAGGGTTAAATCTACAGATACCGATATATCATAGGCATATTCCAAGCTGTCAGCCAAGAATATATCATCATACCTAGTTATAGGTATTGATTCTGATACATTTGGAAGCTTGGCTGTTACCGCAAAGAACCTAGTTGAAATTATATTTGATGCATCTTCCAACAGTGGGTCTGATATTGCTATCGTTTCAAAAGCATTCCCTAAGACTGTAACCGCTACTGAAGTCATTTTTCCTTGTATGACTGGAATAAGCAGATATTGCATATCCTTGATATAGGTATTACCTGTAGTAGCTGATGAGATTAATTGTGTAGTAACCCCTATTGAGGGTGTAAATATGGTTCCTTGGGGGATGGATATATTATTACCAGAATATTTGGTAAGGGTATTCAGTAAATCTGTCTCATCAAATATCGTGCTACCTAACGCCATCAATGCAGGATCATGTGAAACAACTACATTGCCTAATGCTGATATCTTTTTTTGTGGCAAGTAGCCTAGGTAATTACATTGTGTAACCAATGAACTTAAGTTCTGGGCATACTTCCACTTTGATTCAGCCAACAGGTTTTCCACATAGCGGATATCTTCAGCCTCAGATTCAGAAATGGAATCCAACAGGCTTGTAATGGCAGAGTCACCTAATACTGAAGACCATTCAGGGCTACTTGATAACGTAGTCTTTAATCGTGAGGATATACTTGTAGAATCAAATGCTTTCATGTTGTTCCTTCCGTTTTTATTCCCAATGTCAATTGGGCATTGGTATATTTATTATATCTATCAGCAAACCAAAGGGTAACTATGAACATCCTATTTGGAGCATCTATGGCAACAGTGATATCCTGAACAATAAAGGTAGGGAATGTTGCTTCTATATTCTTCTTGATAATACTTTCTATCTGTTTACAATTGGCATCTGTCAACTGCATACCTATACAGTCAAAGAGTATTCCACCTTTTTGAAAGTCCCTGCCATAGTCTCCACGAACAGAAAATAAATAAAGCTTTAATACATTTTTTATCGCTTCAATCCCAGTAACCTGTGTATACACCCTTCCTGTGTCATCTATTGAGAAGCCACCAGAGTAGGAAATATCTACATAATTACGAGCATCTACACCTGTAGCTAAAGCCATATATCAATATCATCCTTACTTATTTAGTCTTATTAGTCAAGAGTTATATCTCCATTGATGGCGAATACTACATCTACACTGATGGGAGAAGTTTCAGACCATGCATAGGTAGGATATGATAGTGTCTCAGGTATAACATTTGTAATAGTGTATTTCTGATTAGTTATATCATCTGTTATAACTATTTTTCCTGATGGATTACCCGACTTGAAACATCGGTTAGTAAAATCATACATAGTATCAAACCATGCTTTCATTGTTTTAACAACATCATAATCCTTGGACTCTAAAAAGGAAATAGTTACTTTAGTTATTCTTTGTGGGGTTTTTATCGCATGGAACTGTGAGGCTTCCTGAAAATCAAATGTCATTCCCATATTACCCCCAAAGTTTACTTTGGAAGCTTTTTTTGATATTTTAACTAATGAAGAAGAATATATAGGAATACCAGAAGAAGGAGGAGGCTCAGGAAAGGGACGTAATTTAGTTATATCAACAGTGTATATATTGGGGAAGGCATGAGTCATTGCCATTACACTGGACATGAATCCTTCTGTTGAGTGTCCCTCTTTAAAATTATTAGTATCTGCCATGTATAATTAGTGACAAAAAACCCTATCTGAAAATTAGATAGGGTGGTTTGATAGGGAGAGAGGAGGATTATGTTGTTAATAAAGGAATGCTGGTAAGTAAACCATCTATTGTTGTTGTTTTTTCAGCCAATGTTAGATACAAGAATTCAGCAGTGATTGTAGTGAATTGAGAATCTGAACGATTGTATTTAGGTGTGCCTACTTTGGTACAAATAACATATTTAAAATCCCAAGATCCTGACGCGGGGTATTCTCTACTGATTGATAGATTAGAGGGAGGGGGAGAGTTGCTCGGGGAGGAGGAGGCGTCGGCGATTTCAAAATAATTATAGGGGTACACACTTATTGAACCATAATGTCCACCCGTAGCGGGTTTGGCGGCGGTGGCGGAGGTGGCGGTGGCGGCGGCGGTAAAAGTAGAATCACTTGCTACAGTATTAGCACTTTTATCAGCATATGCTGAATTACTGACTATCCCTTCACCACTAGGATCAGCCCAAAGGCGTTTCCATTCACCCAGATACTTATACACATTATAGTTGGCGTCTAGTCTAAATTCAATTGTAAATGTTTTATTCCCTTGAATTTTTGGAACAGGCTTTTGAACTGTAACACCCATATAATCAACAGGTACAGTGTTTAGATATAATTCAGGAGGTGTAAACCCTAATGCACGAACTGACATATTTGAAGAAGTGAGTGTACTACTAATTCTTTTAGGAAAGGTAATAGCAATGTCCCATATGTTTGTGAAAGCATCTACACCTGTATTAAATAAAGTTGTTATCATTCCGTCCATTGTATTTCCTTCTTCATATACCTATATTAGGGTGTAAGAGCTGCTTTATCTGTCGTTGCGAAACTAATAACTTTACTACCCGGTTCCCTGTATCGCCCAAAAATAAACTCAGCACCAATCTGGAGGAAATCAGAACTAGCACGCTGGAAGGTAGGCTGTCCAACTTTCATGCAGATTACATCATAGAATTCCCAAAATGCCACTACAGAGGTCTTTGAATCAAATTCAGTAGTAGTAGTAGGAGTACTATCAGAATAGCTACTAGTAGCAAGCCCTGAATTGTATGCCTTTACTGTAATAGTCCCATATGCCTTCGCGTCCTGGCCCGACATCCCACCCGGTAGTACAACACTTTCGCCACTAGGGTCAACCCAGATATGCTTCCAAGCAAGTAAACTCTTATATAAGTTAAAGCTGGCATCCATCCTGAAATTGAGAGTAAACATTCTATCACCCGTAATCTTAGGCATGGGCTTAGTTACCTGTATAGCCTTGTAATCAACAGGGCTTGTCATCAAGGATAGTTCAGGAGGGTTGAAGTCTACAGCTCTGGCACTATAACTATAGTTAGGGTCCTTGTCCCCTAAGGCAGTTGGAAATGTAATACCTATATCCCATAAGTTGGTAAAAGCATCTATACCTGAAGCCATTAGTGTTGAAATTGATCCTGACATTATATAAACTCCTATACCACTATACAATTAGTCATTTATGACTACCATTAACATTCTATGCCTAAGAAACAAAAGATGTTTGGCCGACAGAACTGAAAACCATAAGCACTAGTTCAGAGAAAGATGTAACTTTTACTCTTACCTTGATTACGAAGGTATTTTGTGCCTTCATCTCAGGAGTATTAACCTCTTCAACCTGAACATTACCATCAGTCCAGATAGCAGTAGCACCAGTCAAACGCTTATTCAGGATAATCTGAGTCTGTTCCCGTCTCATCTTCATATGGTAAGGGTCAATCAATTTACCAATCTGAGGGAGCATTACCTGCTGTCTTACTTCCTTCTTGAAAAGGTCAAATGCCATCTGGTGTCCTAGGTAGGACCAATCAGTCAAAGTAAGTGGAGATTGTGAAGTCCTCTGTGAAGTCATCATAAGCCCATACAGATTATCAAGTATGATAGGATTGATACCTGCACCATCAAGCTGGTCAAGGTTATCAGCACTGAAATTATATTTCTGCTTATTGACAGCACGGGATAGCTGCCCACCAATTGAAGGATTACCTTCATTGGTAAACATAGGAGCAGCACCACCAAGTTTGGTATACATGATTCGTGTCAACATGGCAGAAACAGAACCTACAGGGATAGTATCATAGACAGTACCAGTATAAGGCTCGGAAACCCTGAACTCATTACAGTAATAAGCTAGCCCTATAGTCATAGGCAGATTAGCGCGGGCATCTAATAGCTGCTGAACAGTCACATTACGGGTATTGGAGGTATTGGCAGAAGTAGATGCTACCTTGATACCACTTATAAATGTTGAGAAGGGGAAGTCATCAGCACGAAGAGAAGCCATGATGGCGGGAATGCTTGAGATATTCTCAGGGTCAAAGAAGATGTTTACATCCTGTTGGGTATCACCAAAAGCATCATACCAAGCTGCCACTACTGAATTATCGGAAAGGTCTCTGGTACCTGCTACAGTAGCACTTTTTTTATTCCATGTATAACCAGTTAAGGGAGCAAGACTATTACTGAATACTTGTACACCGATGAAATTATTACCTGCTAAAACATTTTCAGCATAAGTACTTTCACCAAATGAATTCTCAGCTAATGGATCAGGAGATACTGTAAAGGAACCACCACCTGTAACATTCAGATAATTTATTTCTGCATAGGTAAACTTTAGGGTGTTATTGGTGCTGCTTAGTACAGCGATTCCCTTATTGGCTACTGGTGAAGTAGCAAGAGAGAGAGCAGTAGTAGCATTTGGCATGACAATAACAGGATCAGGGATACTCGGAGCATAGCTTATTGTTAGTGTTGGATCAGCAAAGGTACAAACATACCCTGTTGGGGCTGCATAGGAAGCAATTATGGCTTCTCCTGCGGCAGCAGCAGTTCCTGTTCCTACTATAATAGGTTTACCATTGAATAATAGGATTGTACTAAGAGTAACATCAAATATAGCAGGTAATGTTATTGTTGCAACAAGTTTTGCTGTGACAGTAGAAATAGCAGGAACAATACTAGGTAATTGTCCTTTAGTAGCCTGTATTATAATCACAGCGTTAGTGGAAGTTGAACTAACCGAGAAACCTGCTGGAAGAGCCAATGAACGTATAGCTGCTTTTAAAGCAGTAGCATAAGCAGCAGCAGTACTACTTGCTGGAGTAAAAGTATAGGTTTTATCACATACGACTGCGGTAGTGCTGGCTGTTCCCCAATCAGAACCACCAATAGTGAATGAATATTCCTTATAAGGGTATTCATTTGTGGTGTTATCCACTTTAATATCGGAAAATGTTCCTGAGGCAACTCTTTGAGAGTTCTGATACAGTGCCATTACAACATCACTAGAAATATCATAATAGAGTGTATAGCTGGTATCCCTAGCAGTACCGGAAAGGAAAGCAATAAAATCAGCATTCACATCAGCCACTACAAAGGTAATTATACCAGTAGGGGCAATTACATCACTATAAGTAACAGTTGCATCTTCCTCACAGACAACACCAGTTCCACTTACAAGGAAGGTATGGGAAACAGAACCTGTCGTCAGTTTTATCTTTGAAAGTTTGCTCAGGTAGGAAACAGCAGGGGTAGCATAATTGGTTGTTCCAGCCGCAGCTCCCGGCCATGGGAACATGCTTCCTAAAATAGAAGAGGAAACCTCAACAAGCTTACTTGTCAAGTCAGGTTTACCCTCAGCACCCTCGACAATATTGTAGAACTTTTCAAAGGTACCATATTTTGTAAGATATACACCACCATAGGTAGAGGTGCTGTCAGAGGGAGCAGAAACCCAAAGGCTATATTCCCCAAGGTATTGCATAGCCTCATCAAGTCCCTTATAAGTACTGGAGGGTGTTCCATACAAATTGAGAAGTGATGTATAATCACCCTTGGAAATTAAGGTAGGATACTTGGTACCCTTGATTGCCTTGATGATACAGGCACCGGTCAATGAGGTAGGAGTACCTACATAGAAAGACTGGTCAATGTCTTGGAATCGTAATCTGTTGGTTTGCATAATATGTTAACTTCCCCTTATCTGATATTTAGTTAGTCTATAGTTCTTTCAGAAGTATTAATGATACCCAACAATACCCCGTATAGTAACAGTAAGTGCACTGTCCTCCACAGTCCTAGCTGTAGTAGTATATTTAGTTACTTTTCCTGATGCTGAAAAGAATGTCACAGTTATCTCATAGTCTGAACCCGGAGTAAGATTTTCAACCAAGAATTTCAAGTCACTTAGGTTGGCATTATACATGGTAAACTGGTTTATGGTTATAACCACAAGCTGATCCTTATAATCGGTTTCGACTGTCAAACCATCATTGGAAGTAACTGTATAGGTTACTGGATTGGTAAAATCATGTACTAACCCCGAAAGTGGGGATACCTTGGAACCAAGTATCCCAATGGAAGGTGTCAATGCTGTCAATGAGGTACCATGAGGAACCGATATATTTATAGTGTGTGTTGCTTCATTGATAATTCCGGTAGCAGGTGGATTATTAAAATTGAAACTGGTAATCTCCTTGGCTAGGGAAGTGGACTTTACAACAGTGGCTATATATGTCTGGATATTCCCACCATGATCAACTACGCTATAGACAACAGGACTGGTAAAATTACAGGCTGTGCCAGAGGAAGGGGAAATATTTACCCCTGTTATATTTATTGAAGGTGTAAGGGCAGTAACTACTGTAGCATAGGGAACAGTGATGGTTATGGTGTGGGCAGACTCATTGATCACACCTATGGCATTAGGGGTACTTAAATTGAATTTGGTTATTGCCTTGGCAGTGGCATTTCCCATAGCTACTGTAACTACATATTCCTGTACACTATCATCAGCAGCGGTTACAGCATAGCTGACAGGACTGGTAAAGTCCTGTGACACCCCGGAGGAAGGCGATATGCTTGCCCCCAATATACTTATGGCAGGGGTGAGGGAAGTTACTGTGGTTCCATAGGGAACTGTTATTGCTATGGTATGGGCTGATTCATTTATTGTTCCAACAGTACTGGGGTTTGCGAACTTGAAATCTGTAATTGTTTTTACAGTGTCTGCTACAGGTGAGACAGTAATTATATATGTCTGTATGCCACTATATTCCCAATTTACTTCAAAGGAGGTTGTAGCTATATCACTTATGGAAATAACCCCACCTAATTCAATATCAGGGTCAAGTATTGCCACAAGCTCACTATGTAAGTAAGGAGGAACTGTCATCCACTTGTCACTGGGAGTAAGGTTAAGGCTTGTATAATTAGAGGATGTTTTTGAGTAATAACTCAGGAAGTCTACAATCACCTTCTCAGTAATGACAGGAGCACTATCATCCCAGAACAATGTTGAACCTGATGTCTGGGGAGATTGGGAGAGCACAAAGGAACGGAGGTTAAGAGTGAAGTCTATGGGAATGATATGGGACTTCTGTAACCACTCAGTTTCATTGTATGCTGGCATCCATACAGGGTTCTCCATTTGAAGTTGATAGGGCTGTTCAATGGTATAACCCTTGTATTCCAAGCTACCATAAACAATTTGTTTCATTGCGGGTTGTTGTATCCATAACAATGTCTCATATGCCATCTGGGCATCGTCATCACGGGTAAAAAACAGGGTACAGTCAAACTTCATGGCAGCTTGTAGGAAGCGTATGTTCTGGTTCCCTATGCTTTCATCGGTAAACCCCGACAAAGCCGCTGTAGCGTTCAATACGGCTGGTTTGGAGTAATCTATCTGCCAATTGGTTTGACGATAGAACCTCATGAAGGGCAAATCCAGCTCTTTTACCGAGCTTTCACCATTCTTGGAAAGGAGATTCAGGCGCTGCCGAAAGGCATAAGGAGAGGAGGCATAGATGATACGTGAGAAATCTTCTTTGAATAAGTTTTTACCGAAATAATCTATTACCGCCATCCGTAGCAGATTGAAGGTATCAGAGTATTTTTGAAGGTTATAATAAGTAGTAGGAGAGAGTTCCATGTATAATTAGTCAGAACTGGATGTCATGCTTCCAAGCTTAACCTATTTCTTGCTTCCAGCATTGAGACATCAAATATTTCATACATTTCCTTGCTGAAGAATATCTCCTTGAATTTTTCCAGTGTCTTGGACTTGTCAACAAACTGTGCTATGGCTAAGGCTATTAGATAGAAGGAACGTACATCTAATACCTTGTATAAATCCTTAACAACTGTCATGAAATTATTCATGGCATCCTTATTGCTGTCAAACAAGTAATTAACCGGGTCATCGGTTATATCCCTGTTTGATGGTCTGAACAGGTAGGTAAAATTATAACTTTCGGACAAGTCACCTAATTCAGTCTCTGTCGTCTTGCCATTCTCAATATGCTCATTCAATGATGATATTTTATCAGCAGCCTTTGTTTTAGGTCCATACAAGGACTCCAACACCTTGAGACTCATCAGTCCAGCAAATGATACCTTTGTGTAGAAGTCAGGCTTCTCATATTGTGACATATATTTGACTGTTGATTCTATTGCGGCTTCCTCTACCAATGCAGGTGGTAGGAATATCTTACCTTTTGTCTTTTTAAGAATAAGGGAACGAGCATAAGGAAGCAACTCTGAGAACATTTTTTGATATACCTTGATATCACGGGTGTGTAGATACTCAGCTTCATAATCTGCCAATAGCTGCTCTGTCTTGGGTTTTACTTTGATTGGTAACATATAGTTTCTCCTATATTAGGAGTTTACTATATTATTATATTTTTGTCAAGTGGTACCTTTCCATGTCTGAAGTATAGGCAGGAATCAGATTGGAACCACAGCTTTTGAATTCAGGACAGAAACCCCTATAGACACACTCACGGACACATACTGAATATAATTCAGGTTCTATGCCCTTGATAGTTTCCAATAGTGCTATCCAAGCCTGTTTGGTTTCATATGATGCCTTTGTACATAATCTCTTACGGGAAATGGTTATCATGGCTTGGGCATTCACCAATATTTCATGATCAACCAGTTCCGATTGTTTAAGCTCATTCCTGTCAATACCTGTCCTGTCAGTCCTTTGACTACGAACAAAATGTTCTATACCTACCTTATGTCTGACGAAGTGTACTGATACCCATGATGGAATATCATACCATCTAAACCTGAATATAAGTTGCCTGATAGGTGAGTGTTCAGCCAAGAGTATCTGTTTCTTGAATGTGCTCGATGGATTTTCCTTGTCAATGGAATCCTTTCCTACTGTAGTACGGGCACTGTTGACAACATGTATCCAATTATTTCTATAACCTATGAGTTCTACTCTCAAAATATCTCCTTTTTCAAGTGAAAATAAGACTTACCAAGTACCCTACAAATAGTACAATTACTGCAAAACTACTACCTGTTATGAATGACTTGATATCTATACCAGTTGGACTCTTCCTTTTTCCTAGAATGATTGAATCACGTTCAGAAACCAGTTTCTTGTTTACGGCTTCCAAGAAGAAAACACTCTTCGACATTTCCTTATAAACATCCCTTTGCTTAAGTACAATATCTCTCCACTTAGCCATACGATTATATTTATAGGTATCCTTTCTGGATTGTCGCTGCCAAAAATAATTTCTATGCTCCATCTGTGACAGTTCATCCTGTAAATGAGCAACTTTAATAATCAAATTAGATAGCTCATAACTGGTATCCTTAGGGAGTACCATAGACTCATCATCAGGGTTTTCCTTATTGAAGAAACAAGGCTTGCCCTTCAGCCCATCCAAAGCCATCTCCCTAAGCTCATCGACAAGCTCACCCAAGTCCTTGGCTGAATAGTATCCATCCCTGTCGTAGGCAATATTGGCTATAAATTGAAGCCACTGTCGTTCAAGCATCTATTCAACCCTCCCTAAATAATTTCTTTTCAAGTTCCAACAAATCTTCTTGGATTCTTGAATGGAAGCTCTCTTCCCCATCATCACCTTCCAACAGATAACCTATCCTGTGGACATAGATAGCGAGCCTTTCCAGTTCCTTTACTGTATCGGAAAATACCTTCAAGATATTTTCCTTTAAATTTATCTTATAGTTATTATTTTCTGCACTAGGCACCCTCTCTTTCAAAATTGCCTGTCTGATTGAGTCTGCTATATCTGTCAAATAATTCTCTTTATAGTCAAAGTAGCCACCACTCATGCTTCTTCCTTCCCTCTGATTTTCTCAAAGTGTTTGATAGCCATACCTATATTCTGGATATCCCTTGTCACTACTTCTACCCTTTGTATGTCTTTTTGGTTATTCTCGACAATCTCCTGATACTCAGATTGTTTTTCAACCATCTGCTGAGTCAGGAGCTTCAGTCTAAATTCTGACAATGATATAATTTCAGCCACTTAATTTCCCTTCTTGTCCATGAGCTTGGCGATGTAAATACGTTCGCATCCTGAATCCATCACTATAGCCATATGATTAGTGTCCATATTGATAGTAACCATATCAATTTTGTTGAGGTTGTTGATGAAGTCCCTGATACTGTCAATCAGGACAATTACTGTCAACTCACCATCTATATTATTTCCATGTATGGTACACGGGAGTATTCTCTCTACATTGCTGGAATTATACCCTTGAACACCACTATTCCTTAGCTCAAACTTCAATTCAGTAGGTAATACTGTTATAATTATAGTCTTGTAGTCAACCTTAGAGCTATAGAACCCCATGAAGAATGAAGTTATATCTTTAAGTGTCTCTACCTGTAGACTTGTAATGAGTTCGGTTGAACCTATATTTTCCAAATCCCCTTGGGACGGTGGGGCAATGGTAGCAATCTTGTTGTTAAGCACACAATTAAATCCCAGTAGCTTGGAACTTATTGTAATTTTTTCACCTAGGCTGAAACTTGATGCCTTATCCTTTGTAAGTACATCAACCAGTGTCTTTGCTATCTTTCTGTGAAGAGCAATATATTCATCACTCTTGATAGGATAACTAAGGGGAATATGGTGGACAAATACATGACGATTATCCGAGGCTATCATTTTATCGCTATAAAGGGCAATGGCATTGTTCTTTACACCCTCATTGATAAAGTTCATGCAGTGATTCAATCCATCACAGAACCGGGTTGTACTGTCCTCACCCATTGTAAATAGGTTAGATGTGTCAGAATTGAGTTTAGCATATAGTTCCGATAACTCAGTAACCTCTGAAGCCTGAGCCACCATATGGGCAAAGTCAATGGTATCATGTTCGGACTTGATGCTGAAGATACTTTTTTCACCGTCCTGAAGGGTAAGGGTAGGTATATCCTCCTTTTTGCAATATCCTAGAAAGTGGGTAATATTATTACTGTATATCATGATAGCCATATCAGTAGGTGAATCACCACAATCAATTTCAGCAGGAATATTAATTGAGGCATATGCCAATGCACCCCGTATCATAAGATTAAGGGTATTACTATCCTTATTGTAATAGAGATACGAGTTAAGATTTTCCAGCTTGATATCGGGCTGTAGACTCTTGACAACGCCCTCCAAACGTATTAGATTATTGAAATTGGGATTGGTAATGACAAGTTTCATATTCTGTTGCTCCTATTTTGTAATTGTACTACTTACATAAAGGAATGTCAAGATGATCATTCAGGATGTTGTGAACTCACTCTATTCTACCCTTGTATCGAGTGAAAGGTTTATAAACAGGGAAGATAATATAGGCGACTTTTTCTTGATTGCTGCCACGCTTGACAAGAAAAACCATATTATTGACATTGGGGAGAATAATAAATATAAAACGCACCCTCGAATGTTTTATTATTCTAATAGGATTAATCCTAAAAAGATATTTCTCCATGCCGAGATATCTGCCCTGATACGCTCACCCTATAAGCAAGCACACACGTTGGTAGTCATAAGGGTAAATAGGGCAGGGGAGCTTGCTATGGCTCGTCCTTGCCCTGTATGTCAGCTTGCTATCCTTGATTCAGGTATAAAGGAAGTGTATTATTCAAATAATGAGGGTGAAATTCTCTATTGTGGAGGAGGAAGCATGTTTGAACTGTAATTAGTTTTTTAAAACACTAATTATACATGGTTGACTGTCTACGGAAGTGACCATAAAGGATGGGCTGATTCAATGCTGAGTAGCCGGGTTAGGGTGTTTCCTACATCATCGCTGATGGGGGACGATTTTCTGAGTGTGTTTGGGGATATGTGGGAGACCATGAATGTAGTCTCCCGACTCCCAAACTGTCTGGTAACAGGTGATTTTCCACCTACCAATATTTTGGTAGATGATAAGGAAAATTACATTATCCAGATGGCTGTAACAGGGTATCCTGACGAGGGTGTAGATATTGCCTTCAAGGATAACTATTTAACGGTGAGTGTTACCCCTGATGAGAAACAATTTGAAGGGTACAAGATCAAGATGAGAGGCATGAGAACCACAAGGGCTGAACGAAAGTTTTTAATTCCCTCATCTGATTTTGATGTAGCCAACTCTGAGGCAGCAATAAAAAATGGAATGTTGACAATTAAGATCCCTAGAAGGGAAGAGGCAAAGCCAATCAACATTAAGGTTAATAATACTTAACTTAATAGCGAAGAAATGATGGGGAAAAGAGCAAAAATCGTAAAGATTTTGCTCTTTTTTATTGATAAGATATTTTTTTTATGCTAACCTATAAGTAGGAAGGAGACTGTAAGTGATATTTTGTTGTGGGGATACCCATGGAAACCACGATATCTTTAAATTAGACAAGAATAGGTGGCATGAACAGAATAACCTCACAAAAGAGGATTACCTCATTGTCCTTGGGGATTGGGGAGTAATTTGGGAAAATACCCCTGATAGCAGGGAAGCCAATTCTTTTGGCTATTATAATTCCAAGAAGTTTACTACCCTGATTATCAATGGCAACCATGATAACATCCCTAGAATGCTCTCATATCCTGATGTACCTATGTTTGGTGATACAGTTAAACAAATATCTAAATCCATATTCTACCTACAGAATGGCCATATCTATACTATAGAAGGAAAAACTTTCTTTGTAATGGGTGGTGGACTATCTGTAGACAAATCTGACAGAATTGTCGGACTTAGCTGGTGGACTGAGGAGATGCCAACCTATGCAACCTTTCAATTAGGTTTTGATAACCTCAAAAAGATAAATAATGAGGTTGATTATGTCCTGACCCATGCTACCCATACATCTGGGGTTGATTGGCTCTATCAGCAGAATCTGTTGATATTCCATGAAAAGCTGCATGATCCTATCAATAAACCCTTAGAAATCATCAGGGAAACCATTGAATATACTAAATGGTTTTGTGGGCACTACCATATAGATGGGTGGGACGCTATTACTAAAACTATGATACTCTATCATGAGATAAGGAAGATATGCTGACAAAAAGGGGGTTATCATGAATGATAGGCAGAAGGCAGCGGCAAAGAGGTTTGATAAGGCATGGCTGATAGATACCAATATGCAGGGGGAGCCTATTTTGTATACCCGAAAAGGAAATAGGCCAACAGTTGACGAATTTGTACTTGATATAGATGGCAGAGCAACAAAGACAGGAGAGTATTCTTTTACCAAGGAATTGGAAAAAGAAATAGATAAATTCAGGCTGTAGACTTAAAAGAGAGTGGAAATCATAAAGATTCTGCTCTTTTTAATTGACAACCCTTAAAAAGAGTGATACTTTATAAGTACGTCATAACCTTGAGATAAGGAAGTTTACATGTCAGATATCAGCGTCATGAAGTTGAAGATTGAAAAGCTTATGGCTCTGTCAAAGAGCCCTAATGTTGCTGAGGCGGCTGCGGCACTTGAGAAAGCCAATAAGCTCCTCATCCAATACAATATTGAACTCTCAGAAGTCGTTGGATTCAAGACTGAGGTGGTAGAGGAAACGTATACTGATGGATATTCTCTGAAGGATAATGAAACTGTATTGGCTGGTTCGGTAGCTAGGTTCAACCTCTGCGAATTGATAATTGATAGTCGTCTGGAAGGGAGTGATAGAATCCATAAATATCTTAAAATAATAGGGAAGGAGCACAATGTAAATGCTTCCAAAGTCATGGCAGATTATGTGTTTGATTCCTGTGACAGAGCTTCCCTGAGTGTCAAAGGCAAGGGAAGATATGTTGTTCATAGCTTCAAGGTAGGCTTCTGCATGGAAATGATTACTCGCATTGATAATATGAGACTTTATAATGAGAGCCAGAGCCAGACTTCCACTGCCTTGGTTCTTGTTGAAAACAAGCAGGAAGTCAATGACTATATGGATGAATATTATAATGGTTTTACAAAGAGAGACATGGATACCCCAAAAATCAAGGACACCTTTGGATACATGGCTGGACAGTTGGCAGCGAAGAACCTGAGCCTGAATAGGGAACTTAGGGCATAAGGGTAGGGGGGGAGTAAAACCCTCACTAAAATATCTTTTTAAGGAGCTACAATATGCGTGAATTCGTAGAGTTAGGTTCAGTCCCGAATGAAGAGGGTTGTGTTCAAGTGAGCAGGGATAGGGATTATATGCCCGATATGAGGGCACAGTGTGAAAGGTACAGGGCAGGACTTTCCAAGAAGCACCCCGGTATGAAATTTGGTATCAAGAGTAACCCCCATGACTTTGGGGAGTACCTTGAGGTAGTAGTATATTATGATAATGGTGATGAAAGTGAGGAAGAGGCAGCGTATGAGATTGAAAACAATCTCCCTGCTACGTGGGAAGAACTTGAAGGAGGGGTATAACACATGACTAAGGCAATAGTCCTTATACTACTCACTATAATTATAACAGTGGCTTGTTTCAACAGCAGTATGACTTCAGGATATGTGCTTGACAAGGTACCTGCTGATAACAATCATTATGTCATCATAGTGGATGCATCGGGAGTCATATCACGAAAGGTGCCTGTCCAAAAGGAAGTGTATGACAAGATTAGGGTAGGAGATACTATTTCCCTTCACTAGGCTAATTAGAGAAGAAAAGGATTAATCAGCATGAAATACATGAGCACCAGAAAACTTGTAGAGGGAGAAAATGAACAGGGCTATTGGGTTAAGGACTCCAAGGTGTGGAGTATTACTGGAAGTCACCATGTTGAGTTCATAATGGAATATCCTGACTATTTCAATCTTACCCTTGAAGAAATCAGGGAGATGCTTAAGAGCAATAATGAGACTATCGAGAATTGCAAGGTTACTCGTGAACAGCTAATCCATATTGCCTGTAGTCTAGGCTGGGTTAGAATCAGGCATTATATTGGAAACATCAACTTCTGGTCTATCATGTGTGATGTCATCAAGCTGCGAGAAAAAAATATCAGGGATTTTATTGAAGACTTTGCCTTCAAGAACAAGCTTATGGACTATAATGCAAAGCTTACTATTCTTGGATTGAACTCAGATTCCGACATGGATACTTATTCACCTTCACAAGGTGGCGCATGGGCTTTCCTCAAGAAGGTGGGGATGGAGGAAGGCTCTGAAGTGAAGATTGATGATTTGCTGAGGGAGTACAGATGAGAACTAATTATCTATGGACTTATCCTACATCTTAAACGATTACAGATTATTAGAAAGAACAACTCCAAATACTGATGTAAATATCTATCTGGAAGAATACATGCTTGACATTGAAGTGAAGCTTAAGAATATGGAAAACTTATCAGAGAAAATAGGTGATAGAAAAGCCTACAATCCAGAATTAGAAGTTTCACCAAATAGGATTAAACTAACTAGAAACATAATTGAAACATTGCAAACATTTCCTAGAGAACATTACTTCTACAAACCAGCAAAGAAGATTCCAAAAGAAATATGCCCTTATCTTATTGAGGTTTTGTTCACTACCATAAATACTTTAACAGTATCTTCAGTCATTAAAACTATTAAAAGTACTAGAGGCAGGGATTCAATATTCATTCAGTATTATAAATATGTTAAAAGCTTTCATACACAAATTATACTAAATCTTAAAAATATTACTTTTACATATGGTGGAGTTTCTTATACCATAGGAATGTCAGGAATGACATTCCAAGATTATATCGAGGATACAAGAACAAAAGACACTGTGAATGTTGATACTGTCTTAAATCTCATGACTAAGACAAATATTGGTGAAGGTACAGGTAGCTCATATTTTATGAGGAATTTTAGAATACCTTCTAATCAATTCAAGAATGCTATACTTGAAACTCCAAATGGAAAAACTTCTTTTCCTGATTTCATCTTAGACACAAATAAAATTAGTAGGGATGTGAAGGATTATATCTTTAGTACCTTAAATCTTCCTGAGAGCAGATACTTGTTTATTGATACTAAAGCGCCTATACCTGAAAATAGCTCCAAGGGTACAGGTAATGAACGTGGTAGATATCCAAGAGCCAAAAGTATTATAGATACTTTTATAGAAATAGATGCCATAAAAAATAGAGAGGATTTATTCAATAATCTGCTACCTTCAGAATATGCTCCTATTATTCTTTCTCCTTATCAGTTTAAAGAAGTATTGAGGTATTGGTTTGATGAAAAAGATAGGTTTATTAATGAACAGGATCCCATCAACATACTATTTCAAAATATAGGTGTTAATACCTCAACACAGCCTGAATATTATGTAGTTGACTTTGACTTAAATAAAGATTTAATCATAAGTAAGAAATCTGATAGTCTGTATTTAATTATTCAAGATAATAAGAAACTAGCTAGGTTTACTTTCTATCCCAATACAATATATAATAAACTGAAAAATAAAGAAGCAATGCTAAGTGATTTAGATTTACAGGATGATAAGGGCAATTTTAGCAAAAATAAAGCAATAAGGAAATATACACCAATTGAAGATTGGTTTTTCATGTTGCAATGGGATACTCAATCTTTAAGAGTAGTTAACATACCTGAATATGTACCAACATTTCAGAGAAAATTATAATCTTTTTTGCGAGAAAACTTCGAAATCTTTAGTTTCCGGGTAGTTTACAGTCCAGCCTTATCGAGGATAGTGTAGTAATCTTTAACCTCGCTAAGATGGTCCTGAGCTATATGCTTGGCAAAATCATCCATATCAGGAAAGTTTTCATTTTCGGTAATGTAATCTATCAACCAATTATAAGTAGGTAGATGTTCCTGCTCTACTTTTATGCCCATTTCTAGTTGTGTCATGTCTACTCCTTCTCATGATTATCTTTGACATCCCACCCTGTTTCTTCCTTAATCACATTTACTATAATCCCCATTGGGACAACTTACACAACCATCCTTGTATACAAGGGTAGAGCCACATTCAGGGCAAACCTTCCTTGAAGTCTCTTCATCCCTTATATACTTCTTCAATGTCCTACTTAGAACTTTTTCATAGGCTATGAATCCACTATCCTTGTTTAATTGATCCACTACAAATTTCGTTGGGACATTGTGTCTCAGGCTCATGGATACCATGCGAGACAGTGTTCCATAGGTGGAATCAAAGGATTGTCCTATGTTGGATATCATAGTCCGCACTTCACCATTCTCTACAATCAAATCATAGTGTCCAGACTTCTGCTTTACTATGAAACCTTTCTTATACTTCTCAGTATCAAATTCCTTGTGGTTATTGGGAGTAACAAATACCTCATAGGGCTTTTCATCCTTAAGCCCAACTAGTACAAGTAATTCTTGGTCACGGTACTTTGAATTATAGATGTCGCAGGGGAGGCTCTTGGGACGAGGTTCATAGTCATCATCGTGCTTCTTGGCAGCTTTCGCCTTATCCTGAATCTGCTTGTTATAATTTTGTTCAGTTATGAGTACACCAGATAGGGAATTCTCCCTATATACTGTTATACCTTTCAATTGCTGCTTCCAAGCTTCCATATATATATGTTCAATATCTTCAACAGTAGCATCTTCAGGAAGATTAAATGTGACAGATATTGCAGAATCTATCCATTTCTGTGTCTCTGATACCAGCTTCATTTTAGCCATAGGATTTACACCATATGACATCACCCATTCAGAGGAACTCAGGGAATCTGCGTTTTCTCTAGTAATTTCCATATCATGTGACTTCAAATATCTCTCGATATAGGGATTGAAGTTGAACCATTCTTTCCAATCAGTTGTTGTTGCCCTTTCCCTGCGTACCATATATTTTGAATAGATAGGCTCAATACCTGCTCCACCACCATTAGAAATAATTTGACCAGTTCCAACTGGGGCAATAGTATTATAACATACATTTATTTGATAATCAAAAGTGTCTTTATGGACTAAGGGTAATATCCTCTTTACAAACTCGGACTGGAGCATTTTTTCCTTGCTGTAATTTGGAAATGAGCCATACTTTTTCCCTAGCTCATAACCAGTTTCATAAGATACCTTAGCCAATTGCATAAATAATGAACCAGCACTTGCTACACTTTCATCAGAACCATAGACAATCTTGTTATCAATGAAGTAATCTGCCAAACCTGTTACCCCTAAACCTGTACGTGGCATATTTATGATCTTGTCTCTTTGCAGTTGTGTAGGACTTCTATTCTCATTAATTTCATTCATTCTTACGGCATTGATAAAATAGATACCAAATCTTATTAGTTTGGTATATCCTTCTTTTCCATATTCAGCATACTTGGCAAGATTAATATGTGATAAATTACAGGAATTTTCGGAATCAAGCCACTGCTCTGAACAAGCATTAGTGCTTTTTATATCGAATCCAAAACTATCACTATTACTTTCTCTACGGGCTTTATCTATGAACTGTAAACCCGGATCTCCTCTCTTCCAAGCCATTTGGCATATCTTATCAAAGATATCCCGTGCCCTGACAGTTTTTATTATCTTCTCATATTTGTTTTCATAAGATAGCTCCCAGTCAGAATCATTTTTTACAGCTTCCATAAAAGCATCAGAAGTTTGAATACTTATATTTGCTGTATCTATCCTGCTCTTATCATTTTCTGATTTATCCTTTACAGAAATAAATTCTTCCAGATCAGGATGAGTGTCCTTGATTGACAGTAAGGATGCTCCTCTTCTTCCATTTTGTGAAATTACCTTCAATACGGCATCATAGAGATTCATGAATGAAACAGAACCTGTAGATGTCCTGCTACTGTTATGTACTTTGGAACCTCGTGGTCTTAGGTTACTGATATCTAAACCTATCCCTTGTCCAAAGGCAGCATACTTTCCCCACTTATAAAGGCTATCAAATATACTCTCAAGGTTGTCCTCTACGGGAGTAAGGGTAGTACAGTTAACATGAGATACATTTTTATGAGATGTTCCTGAAGCTCTCCAGACACCACCAGCAGGGATAAACCATTGCTTATTTATATATTCCCTAGCTTCTTCTTCTATCTCAGGGTAAATCCCAGCTACTGATTTTACTATACGTTCTACTGCTTGATATGGATCAGTTTCATTCTCTGATAGATACTTTGACCTGAATACTTTCTCGGCAAACTCTGATTCAAATATCATATTTCTTCACTCTTCCATCTTTCTGACAGCACTCTTCTTGAACTTCCTGTAATTCGTCATAAATGGTTCAAGTTTCTTCTCAAACTCCAAAAATATATCCTTAACCTCTTTTTGTTTTTCCTCAGGCAGTGTCTTGATATCAATACCCTCCATATAATTATCATCTTCTTTTATTACAACCAATGTGTAATCCTTGGTAACATTTTCCTTCTCCTTGAAATAGCTAAACGACTTTACTTTCATATTTCTTTACTCCAAGGAAACCCCAAAATCTTTAGTTTTAGGGAGGAATTGGATTCAAACCCTATTTTCTTTCTCATCATAACCTCCTTGAATCACTTACACTAATTCCGGAAATCTTTAGTTTCCGGGTAGTTTACCTTTAACTCCCTTTCTACTAACTATGTATATGACAGTAAGCAATTAGTCATAGGAGAAAAATTGTGCTTTATGAAGGTATCATAGAAATAATGGATGATATTGTAAACATTGAGTTGTGTCCTCAATCAGCAGAATCATCATCCCTATCCCATTATAACCTACAGCTACCCAATATTTCCTCTGATATAACTTCAGTTGTAGATATCCTCCAACCCAGTCTCGCTCCCGATGCTCAACCAGAAGAATCAAAATCCTATGTAGCTGGTTTACAGAAAACAGGGTTTGGGAACTTCTATGCCGACAGCCTCAATATACTCGACTTACAAAGAATATACAAGGGCACAGAACCCTACCACCCTAAACCCTTCCCCGGCTTTGAGGTTCCAGTACAATCAGGGGAAGTAATATTCACAGAGATAGTTCCTAATTTTACTGGCTACCTTAATAAGGAACCAATTATAGAGAAGTTTGTAACATTTACTTATCGAAGGAGATTGCAATAATGAGTGATATCAATAATGACAATGACATGGTTGATCCAAGTGTCAAGAAATATAGTCCTTATCAGAATGTTGACAAGATGGAAGAGCCAGATAATGTCACTGAGTTCAGTTCCAAGTACCTAGAGACACTGTATAATGATTATGAAACTAAAATAAGATCAGCAGCAGCTTATCTACAGAAAATAAACAGTCAACAGGAACAGCTTACTACTGTCATTGAGGACTGGACTCACCTGCTTAAAGAAAAATACAGGATACTTGATGACTTCCAGAACTCACAATCAAACAGTATCAACCCCGGTAACTTTGCCATTGAGGACAGGACTTCAATAGGTAATACCGAGCAACAGGACTTGAAAAAGGTTGACGATGCTATCACTGATAATTCTGAACAGATAAATTATCACTTTGTAAAGATGGAAGATTATATCAAGTTCCTGTCACAGATATATCTGGATGCTCAGGACACTGTGAATAAAGTCTATGACAGGTTCATGGAAATCTACCAGAATATGTGAGTTAGGGTTTTTCCCAGTTGAAGTGCCCATGTACCTCGTAGGCATTGAAGTATGCTTTTCGTATAAATTCCTCTTCCTCAAGAGGAATACTCTTTTTGTTCACCCATAAGACACAAAATGTCCTTTCCAGTATCCAAGCATAGTAGCCTTCACAGTACATGTAATCAGGGTAATTGGTATATTTTTTCAGTATATTGATGAAGTTGTCTTCGGTGTATTTAATCTCTGCCATATATTATATTAGTTGTACTAACACATCGCTTTCAAGCAGGTTCTTTGCCTGTACCTTAATTTCCTTACCTTCCCTCATAACCTTTATTTCCTCATGTCCAAACTTCATGATGGAGTGATTGCCCTCTTGAATGAGGACTTCCTCTACCTCATAATCAACACCTTTACAGAAAATAGTGAAAGCTGTCTTGCTATGGATATCGGCATCTGGGTTTTCTTGAAATGCCTTCATAAGTACAGGATCTTTGCTGTCAATGGCAGCAAGCCTTATCTGGAATGCCGCATAATCCAGTCCTGCCAAAAAGGATTTCTTCTTATCGGACAGTACAATTATCCTCTTGAACTTCTCTACCATTTCCCCTAGGTTCTTTGATGAGGATGGCAGGTTCTGAAGGTTTGGAGCATTACAGGCATTACGATAGGTATCAGTAAGCATCACTCTATAATTAGGGTGGATTCTCTTACTCCCATCATCGTGATTTATTACATGTGTTCTCCACCCTACAACATCATTGTCTGGTAGCCCCATGAATGACTTCTGCATGGTGAGGTAACTTCTCAATTTTTGTATCAGAGGGGCTTGGTGGTGCCCTAGCTGCGCCCACCTGACAAGCTGGTCATCTGCTGTTTTGTACCATCCCTGTTTCGTCTTGCCAAGGTTTTCCCATCCTAGCTTCTCTAGGATTTCTCCTAGCTGCTTGCCAGACTGTAGCTCATCCCTTTCAATATCCTTTTCCTCACTTTCCTCAAATATGGAATCAAAATCGGCATACCCTAAATCCTTTACGAGATTGAGTTGTTTTCGTAGCTCTTCCTTGATACCTAAAATATCATGATAGAGCATGTTGGCACCTGATTCCCACTGTTCCATATCAACACAGATTCCTTCAAGTTCCATGTCAGTAAATATATTCACATAAGGTATGATAATATCTTCATAGAGTGAACGCATTGTCTTATACCCCTCCTTGGGAGGAGGAAATCTGGCATCTAATTCTGTCAATTGTTTTTGCATTGCTGCTTCTACATTATAGGTGTGTATGGCATCCTGAACCGCATAGTCTGGCAATATAGGTATGTCCAAGTAGCTATTAGGTTTAAATTTCTGGATGTATTGGTCTAAAGCATAATCATATCCACCATATAAGGTATAGTGGTAGGCATGGGATTTTAGTCCATTGAAACGCATTTCATTCAGAAGGTGGCCGAGATGAAGGGTATCAGAATGGGTGTATACATTTTTACAACCTAGGAGTCTTAAAAACTTGTCATCAAACTTCTTGTTGGCACCTATCTGGTACTTGCCTACCAGCATGACATCAAACTCAGCAGCATTGAAATGTTCAACAGGGATGTAGTAGCCAGTCTTACCATCATAGGAGACGGTTATGCAGCCCACCCTGTGTCTATAGACTGTAAACCCCGAAGTTTCTACATCAAAGGCAATCTTGTCGTGCCTAGTCCCCTCCTTGAGCATATCAAGCCAATCCTGACGGCTTCCTACCTTGATGGTTCGTATTCTCATAGGCACAGGAGGACAACTTAAGGATGTATACTTTTCTATAATATCTTTACATTGGAGCTTGGCGAACTCATATCGTGAGCAATCTACAGGTATATACCTATCCTTATCAAATTTTGTAAGTACAGTAAATGAGTCTATAGGGAATACATAGTGTCGTAACTGAGGAGAATAGAAATAGGTTTTATTGAACATATAATCATAAAAGCACTCTATGGAAATATCATCAGCTTTAGTTATTGATTGTAGTGCATAGCCTGAGGATATAACGACAGTATTAGGCTTTATATATTTATAATAGTCCGATGTGTTATCCTGATAGAACTTATAGATGGCATGTTTCTTTACCTCAACCAATGTGGCATGTATAGCACTTGCTATGACAACATCATAATCAAAGTTGGGTAAGTACTCCTTGAAAAATAATTTTATATACTGTGTAAACCTTGATAAATTAGGTGGAGGTAACTCCAACAGCATCAGGATATGATTATTCCCATGAAGGTGTTGGGAAGCTACAAGGAGTTCCCCTACCTTCTTGCTCTGGTTTTTGGAGGTGATGGAAGTATCTATTCCGAAAGAAAATCCTGAGCTATCCATGGTTGTTATATTACCTCCTATATAATAATCTTTCCAGCTCTTTTATTAATTTTAAAGGTAATTTTACAGATTCCAATCATATTTTCTCCTAATCCAAGACATATTAGTTAATAACCACCCTTTTTGTCAAGTACCCTACAGAGAGAAGTCTATGTCCTTAAGATTCTTAGGTTAAGAAATCTTAACTCAGAACTTCAATTA
>SESF01025031.1_pt1 | contig 23785 bp, 21 predicted proteins | sample 3171521 | NCBI WGS metagenome assembly SESF01 (sample SAMN10866945, study PRJNA518727) | freshwater metagenome | biome: subpolar coniferous forest; feature: holomictic lake; material: water; isolation source: holomictic Lake 227, 6 m and 8 m depth | place: Canada: near Kenora, Ontario | collected...
AGGCGGCCGCGTCTTTCTCTTCCTGCAAACGGATAATTTTGATAGAGATTATCAGAACTTGTTGGACAATGGAATTACAATTGCAAGAAAGCCAGTCTTAGAAGCGTATGGAAAAGTAGCGGTTTTCGAGGATTTGTACGGAAATCTTTGGGATTTAATAGAGCCAAATCATTTTCGTTAATCTCTAAATTAATTTAAATCGGACTCATTTATGGAACTTGAAAAATACAGACATTTTAAAGGCAATTTTTATGAAGTTATCGGGCTGGCAAGGCATAGCGAGACATTAGAGGAACTGGTAGTATATTGCGCTTTATACAAGCACAAAATATATGGCGAAAACTCCTTATGGGTAAGACCAAAGAAGATGTTCCTTGAAACTGTTATTGCTGATGGAAAAGAAGTGTCTCGTTTTGCCCTAGTGTAATAAAATTAACACATAACACTTAATGAAGTCAAACTATGAAGAAACTCATACTCGCATCGAGTAACCAGTTTATTACCAATGACAGCGTAAATAGCTTTTTGCCAAAGCCGTTAAATCAGTCCAATATTTTGTATGTAACTACTGCTTCAAAACACAATGATAACGCCAGCTATTATGTTGATTTGACACGGAAGAAAATGGATGCCCTTAACCTCACTTATACTGAATTTGACATTACAGGCAAATCCGAAGAAGAATTAAAACACGCCCTTGCCTCTAACGACATAGTTTATGTCGAAGGCGGAAGCACATTTTACCTGCTTAAAGCTATTCGTAAAACAAGTTTTGTGAAAATTCTTAAAGAAGCAATTGAAAACGGATTGGTTTACTGGGGCGTAAGCGCAGGCTCTTATATTGCATGCCCTTCAATCATCATGGCAACATGGTCTAATGAGTACGATAGATGTGGGCTAACAGATTGGACAGCAATGAGCCTTGTACCGTTTTTGGTAAAAGCCCATTACACGCCTGAAAATCTGGAGTTTTTTACAGAAAAAGCAAAAGATCTGCCTCTTCCATTGCGTGTGCTGAATGATCAGCAGGCTCTACTGGTAAATGATGATGGAATTAGACTTTTGGGAGATGGAAACGAAATAATATTATAGATTTATAAAGCTAATAAGCTAAAAATAATTTTCTGCTGAATCAACGATAAGGACAGGACACCTACACTTTTCTTATCTTGCATCTCTGCTAAACTTATGGTATAAAAAGTCTTTGTAAATTGTCGGTTAAACTATAATAATAATGTCAATTAAACTTGGATACTTATTTATGAAAAAATTATTGTTACTTCTTATAACTTTGACTGCTTTGCTGAGTATAGATTTTCTCTATGCAGATGGAATAGAAAAAGGAAATACCAAAGTCATTCTGCTTGGAACTGGGACGCCTAACCCGGATCCGAAGCATTCGGGTCCGTCCGTGGCAATTGTAGTAAATGATACTCCATACATAGTTGATTTCGGGCCGGGGCTTATCAGAAGAGCGGCAGAGTTATCACCTGAGTATGGCGGCAAAATTAAGGCTATGAGCGTACAAAACTTCAAGAAAGCTTTTCTAACTCATCTGCATTCTGACCATACAGCAGGGTACCCAGATCTGATATTTACTTCCTGGGTGGCTGGCAGAGATGAACCGCTTGAAGTATATGGACCTAAAGGCACGAAAAATATGACTGAAAAGCTTTTGGAAGCCTACAGGGCGGACATTGATTACCGTCTGCATGAAGGTGAACCGATAAACAGTAAAGGATGCGAAGTTGTTGTTCATGAAATAGAAAATGAAGGAGTTATTTACAAAGACGATAATGTCAAGGTCGAGGCATTCCCAGTGAAACACGGAAGCTGGCAAAACGCCTACGGATTCAGGTTTACTACGCCTGATAAAGTTATCGTAATCTCAGGAGACACTATTCCATGTGATAATATTATAAAATACTCTAAAGGAGCAGACATACTTGTCCACGAAGTTTACAGCAAAGATAAATTTGACAAGAAGGATGAATTCTGGAAGCAATACCATTCAAAGAACCATACATCCACAATCCAACTTGGCGAAATTGCATCAAAAGCGAAGCCTGGATTGCTTGTCTTATATCATATTCTCGCGTGGGGAAGCTCGGATGAAGAATTACTCCTTGAAATTAAAGAAAAATACAACGGGAAAGTAGTTGTAGGCTCTGACCTGGATATATTCGATTGATTGCTTATATGAGTTAAGTTATTATTAAGGCATGCCCAACAAAAGCTGTTGAAATGGCAAAAAGAATAAAATTATGGGTCAAAACGAGTGAATATAAGCGCGCTGGGAAAAAGCAATACGGTTAGAGTTGGAATAGGCGTCATCATTGAAAAGGGAGACGGAAAGATTCTTGTTGGCAAGAGAAAAGGCAGTCATGCGCCATTCTATTCAATTCCAGGCGGACACCTCGATCCAGGAGAGACTTTTGAAAAGTGCGCCGTCAGGGAAGTCAGAGAAGAAACAGATCTTCTCATCAGAAACCCGAAAGTCATAGCAGTAACAAATAATCTGGAAACTTGCAGAAACGAAGGATTACATTATATATCAGTCGTTCTGCTAGCTAAGGAATTTTCCGGCAAACTAAAACTAATGGAACCTAAGAAATGCGAAGAATGGATATGGACGGATCAAAACAATCTTCCCTTACCTCATTTTGATGCAAGCAAAAGAAGTATTGCCTGCTATTTGGGAAATACATTTTATCAGGAATTTGAGTATTAAATCTTTACTCTTATATTGTTGCTTATGAAACAAAAAGTAATTTTCTGTTGGAGTAGCGGTAAAGACAGCGCACTGGCGTTGCCTGTGGACACTTCCTTTAACATGGGCAAGATGCCCATGCTATAAAAGAGAAAAGCCTGACTGAGCGTAAACTCAGCCAGGCTTTTATTATTTATTACTTTTTACCTTCTTTCTTGGCTTTCTTTTCAGCGCGTTTTTCTTTTAATGTTTTTGTGGGTTCTTTCTTTGCAATTTTCTTAGCATCTTGAGTTTTGCTCATAAACTTTCCCCTTTGTTAGTTTTAATCTTGTGAATGGTTCCAATTTTGAAGCTAATAGTAATTTTATTCAAGGAATATTTAAAATCACTACTCACAACAACTAATTTTTCATAGAATTTTCATTTTTCACAGGCGGAGTCTTCCCTAAAAACTGCATAATTTTCTGGAGATCTTCCCATGCATATTTTTTCTGGTTCGGATCTCTCAATAAATACGCAGGGTGAAAAGATGGAATGGTTTTTATACCGTGAAACTCATGCCATGTACCATGAAGTTTTGTAATTCCGACCAAATCGAGAATGTATTTTAATGGCGTAGCGCCTAAAAGGAGAAGTACTTTTGGTCTTATGACATCAATTTGTTCTAGCAAATATGGCAAACAGGTCTGAGCTTCAACTGGCGTAGGAACTCTGTTAGCAGGAGGGCGGCACTTTACTATATTAGCGATAAAAACATCGTTTCTTTCAAATCCCATAGCTTGGAGCATTTTGGTTAGCAACTGACCTGACCTTCCGACAAACGGCCTGCCTTGTTCATCCTCATCTCTGCCGGGCCCTTCGCCAATAATCATTAATTCAGCCTTAGGATTGCCCTCGCCGAACACAGGATTTATTCTGGATTTACAAAGTTCGCATTTAGCGCAGCTAGAAACAGATTCAATCAATTCTTTAAATTTAGATTTGTCCCAGACAAGAGTAGGTATCACTCCTGAATGAATAGTGAGTGGAGCAACCAAGGGCGCTTTTGTTTCGCTTAGTTCATGTTTTATTTTAATGTTATCCTGGGCTGATTTTTTTGCTTTCATAGGGCCTTTATTAATTGGTTCAGAATAAAAATCTTTCAGCACTTCATCTTGTATGAATTCAGATTCCTTTTTTTTAGATTCAAGCTGAAGTATATCGATAATATCGCTTATGATGTCTTTCATATCTGACTTAATATGGTTAAAATTGACAAAAATTTAAACTTATCTGTTATGATTATATCCCAAAAACAGCTTAGAATGTAGCGTTCGATTGAAAACGCAGTCTGAACCAATATAATGTTATAAATTATTAATGTAATCCTTCAGAAAAAATAGAGAAATAAAATTATATGATCAACATGAAAAGTCCAATAGCCGTTATTGATGTCGGCGCCCATTTCGCCAGACTGGAAATAGTCCAGTCTTCAAGTGATGGCAAAAAATATGAGACGCTTGAGAAACTCTCTCAGGTTGCCCCATTAGGTATAGATGTTTTTACAAAAGGCAAAATAAGTACTCAAAATACTTTTCTGATCGCAAAAATCCTTAAAGATTACTCCATTTTGATTAAAGAATACAAAGTTAAATATGTCAAAGCTATAGCTACTTCCGCTGTCAGAGAAGCTTCAAACAGCGATATTTTTATTGAAAGAGTTGAGAAACTTAGCGGGATAAGACTCGAAGAACTCGACTCTACACTTGAATCCAGATTAATCTTTATGGCCATAAAAGATGCCCTTTCATCGTCTTCATTATTTCAGGAAAAGAACTCTCTTATATGTTCTATAGGAACAGGTTCTACTCAGGTATCAATTGTTGAAAAAGGCGTTCTAAAGAGTTCTGAAAATACAAGACTTGGTTCATTAAGGCTTCTTGAGGAGCTTGAAAGACCCTTAACCAACATCCAGTTAAAAGAAGTTATCAAGCCATTTGTAGAATCCACTGCCAAGGATTTGCTTGCGCAGTCAACAGTAGATTTTGGCGGTGGAATTGTAATAGGCGTGGGTTCTTCAGTTAGAGCTCTACTTCGTCTTTCAGATAAAATGCAGATAGATGATTCCGGAATTCATTTCATTGATATGGTCAACTTTGATGATTTATATCAGCAAATCTCTCAGATGAAAACTGAAGAAATCGCCGCAAAATTAAATATATCAGACACACTTGCCCAAAGTATAGAACCTTGCTGCGCCATACTTTACCATTTTTTTCATGCATCAAAAGCAGAAAAAATAATCATTCCTGAAATAAGCACAAGAGATGCAGTAGTAAGCGACTTTATCCGCGAACTCACAGGCGAGCACGATCCCTTTACTCCTTATCTAATATCGTGCGTGAAGAATTTCGGTCAGAAGTATTTTTACGATCCGAATCATGCCTCCAAAGTCGCTGCGATGTCAATGCATATTTTTGAAAATACTCATTTTCTGCATGGACTGAATGAGAAAGATGCCCTGCTTCTTAATATAGCTTCATATCTGCACGATGTCGGGCTCTATGTAAGCAGTCGCACACACCACAAACACAGTTACTACCTAATAAGACATGGACATATACCGGGAATATCCTCAAAAGACAGAGATATTATCGCTCTGGTCGCAAGATACCACAGGAGAGGTTTCCCAAGGACTTCGCATACAGAATACCTGACTTTGAGTTCATCCGATAAAGTAAAAGTCAACACGCTTGCGGCAATTTTGCGAATTGCAGACTCCCTTGATTTTATCCACAATTTTGAAATAGCTAAAATCAAATTTGATCACAAGAAGAAAGTTATGGAAATAGTTGTGGATGGAATAGTTGATATGGTGCTTGAAAATTGGGCGTCCAAACAAAAAGCAGATTTATTTAAAGAAGTATTTGGATATAAAGTTAGGATATCAGGAAGATGAAAGAAGAATTTTCAGAATACAAAATTGGGAAAGAACATTTTATAAATAGAGAGTTAAGCTGGCTAAGCTTCAATTCGAGAGTTCTGGATCAGTCGTTTGACAAAAGTAACCCTGTTCTGGAAAGGCTAAAATTTTCGGCTATCTTCAGCAACAATCTTGACGAGTTCTTTATGGTTAGAGTTGCCGGACTGAAGAAACAGCTCGAATCAAAAGTTTATGTAAATGACGATACAGGAATGAATGCCGAAGAACAGTTAAAAACCGTTCTAAGTAAAACAAGACTGCTGGTTAAAAAGCAGTATAATTATCTTAAAGAGTATATGCTTCCTGAACTCAAGAGCAACAGTATATTCCTGCTTAAGTACGATGAGCTTTCTGCTACTGAAAAGGTCAGACTTAAAGAGCATTTCGTGCGTTCTATTTTTCCTATATTAACCCCGGTAGGATTTGACCCTACGCATCCTTTCCCTGTTCTGAACAACAAGTCAATCGAGATTGCAGTAAGGCTCAAAAGGCCTAAAAAAGACTTTGAATCGTATGGGTTTGTGGAAGTTCCTTCTGCTATCTCGCGTTTTATCCCTGTAAATCATTCCGAACAAGGGAAGGCCTTTATTCTACTTGAAGAGCTCATTATGGTAAATATTAAAATGCTCTTTGAGGGATGTGAAGTTTTCGACTATTTCCCTTTCAGAATAACTAAAGATATGGATTTTGATATAGGCGATGATGAATCTGACCTTCTCGTTCATATGGAAAAAACTCTAAAGTCAACCAGAAAAAGAAGCGCAATCAGGCTAGAAATCCAGAAAGGCTCGTCAGAATTACTTTCTCAATGGCTGAAGGAAAAACTAGATATAACTGATGATCTGGTTTTCACTATTGACGGACACTTGAACCTCGCAAGTTTCTTTGAATTTATTCCTCAGGTAGCAAGGGAAGACTTAGTCGATAAACAGATTGTACCATTGCAGATTCCTGCCCTGGAGGATTACTCATCGCTTTTCGACGCTATTTCCGAATGGCATACTATTCCACTTTATCATCCGTTTGAAAGCTTTGATTATGTAGTAAAACTCCTTCAAGAAGCCGCCAATGACCCGAATGTCCTTGCTATAAAGCAAACGCTCTACAGAGTTAGCGGTAATTCCCCTATTGTAAATGCTCTCCAGCAAGCAGCCGAAAATGGCAAACAAGTAACTGTAATAGTCGAGCTTAAGGCTCGTTTCGATGAGTACAGGAATATTCTATGGGCAAAGCGACTCGAGATGTCCGGGGCTCATGTAATCTACGGTGTCGCCGGGCTGAAAATCCATTGCAAGGCTCTGCTTATTGTCAGAAGAGAAGAAGGAGCAATCAGACGATACTTGCACCTTGCTACAGGCAATTACAATGATTCAACTGCTAAAGTTTACACTGATATGGGTTTGTTCCTTAACGACCCTGAAATTTGCAATGATATATCGTCACTATTTAATGTCATGACAGGATACTCCGAGCCGCCTGTTTGGAGCAAAATAGCTGTCGCTCCATTCAACTTAAGAGAAAAGTTTTTGAGTTTGATTGACAGGGAAGCCAGAAATTCCACTAAACATAAACCAGGTAGAATTATTGCCAAAATGAATGCTCTGGTTGACAGAGAAATCATTGAGCATCTCCACCGCGCGGCAATGGCAGGCGTAAAAATTGATCTTCTGGTCAGGGGGATATGCTGTTTAAGACCAACTCAAACTTCAGGGAAAAACATTAATATAATAAGTCTGGTTGACCGCTATCTTGAACACAGCAGAATTTACTATTTTGAGAATAACGGTAACCATGAATACTATCTCTCAAGCGCAGATTGGATGCCAAGAAACCTTGATAGAAGAATAGAGATCATGTTCCCAGTTGATGATAAGTTTAACCAGGATTTCCTATGGAAAATTCTAGACCTTCAGTTAAATGACACTTACAACGGCAGGAAACTCAAATCGAATGGTTCCTATCATAAAGCTCAGTTTAGAAACCCGGAAACAAGAAGTCAGATTACAACCTATGAACTTTTAAAACAATTAAGACCAGCGCAAAAGAGAGAAAAGTTAATGATTTTGGAGAGAGAAAATACTTAGTTCAGTTTTTATTTATTTAGCGATATTTATTATTTAAACCAATATAAATGAGCGTGATATGAACCTTATTGAGATTTTTTGAAGGCTTTAATTTGTGAAAAACACTTTTTAGCGTATCTTAAAGGCTCTCAATTTGATAAGGGTAATTTCACCAATAAAAAAAACAGGAGGACATATGAGCATCGACTACAAAGCAATTGCCGCAAAAGCAGAAGAATACAAACCTCAAATGGCAAAATTTCTGCGTGACATGATCGCTATCCCTAGCGAAAGCTGTCAGGAAAAAGAAGTTGTTTTAAGAATTAAAGAAGAAATGATCAAGGTCGGCTTCGATAGAGTTGACATTGACGCGCAAGGCAATGTTCTTGGCTATATTGGAAACGGCAAACATCTTATCGCTTTCGACGCCCACATCGACACAGTAGGTATCGGCGACATCAATAATTGGAAATATGATCCTTATAAAGGTCATGAAGAAGGCGATGTAATATACGGCAGAGGCGGTTCTGACCAGGAAGGCGGAATGGCTTCAATGGTTTATGCCGGAAAAATTATCAAAGATTTAGGTCTTGCCAAAGATTCTACAGTAGTGATGGTCGGCACAGTTCAGGAAGAAGATTGCGACGGTCTTTGCTGGCAGTTCATAGTAGAAAAAAGTAAAATCAGGCCTGAATTCGTAGTTAGCACCGAGCCAACCTCTTGCAGAATCTACAGAGGGCACCGCGGCAGAATGGAAATAAAGGTAGCTACACACGGAATCAGCTGTCACGGTTCAGCTCCAGAAAGAGGCGACAATGCTATTTACAAAATGGGTCCAATTATAAATGAACTCAAAGCTTTGAATGAAAATCTTCATTACGATGAATTCCTTGGAAAAGGCACATTGACAATCTCAGAATGTGGATTCTCATCACCATCAAGATGCGCTGTAGCAGATGGATGCTGGCTTTCCGTTGACAGAAGATTGACCAATGGCGAAACATGGCAGAGCGCTATTAAGGAAATAGAAAACCTCCCAGCTGTTAAGGCTGCCGGTGCTAAAGTAACAATGTATCAATATGACAGACCTTCTTATACCGGTCTTGTCTATCCTACAGAATGCTTCTTCCCGACATGGGTTCTTCCTGCTGAACATCAAGTTTGCGTTTCAACAGTAGAAGCTTACAGAAAGCTTTTCAATGCTGAACCAGTTGTTGATAAATGGACTTTCTCAACTAACGGCGTATCAATAATGGGTCGTTATGGAATTCCAGTAGTAGGTTTTGGACCAGGACATGAAGACCAGGCTCATGCTCCTAACGAATGCACATGGAAGAGCGAATTGGTAAAATGCGCAGCTATGTATGCCGCTATTCCTGATATTTACACAGCTAAGTGCAAGTAATCCACTTATAAAATAAAGAGGTATTACTATGAAAAAATTAGCTATAGTCGCAATCGGGGGCAATTCCCTGATAATGGACAGCAAACATCAGACAGTCGGGGATCAGTACAGCGCTATTTGTGAAACAGCCAAGCATATCGCTGATTTAATGCTAGCTGATTACAATGTAGTTGTAACTCACGGCAATGGTCCGCAGGTTGGTTTTATTCTAAAGCGTTCTGAGATAGCTGCTAAAGTAGAGCATATGCATGAAGTTCCACTTGTAAGCTGCGATGCTGACTCACAGGGGGCCATCGGTTACCAGATTCAACAGGCTCTTGATAACGAGTTTAACAAGAGAAAACTCTCTGATAACGGGAAGCCAAAATCTGCTGTAACTGTTGTTACTCAGGTTATTGTTGACAGAAATGATGCTGCTTTCAAGAAACCATCTAAACCGATCGGCGGTTTCGTAACTGAAGCTCAGGCTACAGAAATGAAGAAACAAAATCCGGACTGGACATTTATCAGCGATGCTGGCAGAGGTTTCAGACGGGCTGTAGCTTCTCCAAAGCCTGTAGAAATTGTAGAGCTTGATGCTATTAAATCACTCTTAGGCGCCGGTTTCTGCGTAGTCGCAGTAGGCGGTGGCGGCATCCCTGTATTTAAAAATCAGGATGGCTCGCTTGTTGGCGTTGACGCTGTTATTGACAAAGACTTTGCTACAAGTTTACTTGCTGCAAACCTCAAAGCTGACGCTCTGATCATCTCTACCGGAGTTGAAAAAGTCTGTCTGAATTTCGGAAAACCAAATCAGAAGACTTTAGAAACAATCACCCTTGCCGAAGCAAAGCAATACATGACAGAAGGTCATTTTGCACCGGGAAGCATGCTTCCTAAGATGCAGGCCGCTGTCCAGTATCTGGAAGACGGCGGAGCTAAAGCGATAATTACTTCCCCAGAGTTTCTTGGTAAGGCTATCAAAGGCCAGACTGGGACACATATAGTGAAGTAAACTCAGTTTAATCGCCGAAATTTTTTAGGGAGACGAAAGTCTCCCTTTTTTGTTTTTCTGACAATTAAGATATAATTATCTGAAATCACCGGGATTTCCATAAACTTTTAGTGTTGAATCAACCGATGGAAAAATTTCAGGATCAAAAAAATAGAATTGATGCCGAAATAGACAATCTGATTCTTCCTGGAGAAAATGCAGGAGATTATTCAGAAAGATGGGAAAAGACCTTCGATAAGGTTTTTCTTATAGGATGGATATTGTCCGTAATAATCCTTTCCATAGTTACTTTTATATTCCAGCCTTCGCTTTTTACAAAATACCAATTTTTTGGGTTCTGCTTTTTTAAGATTTTCGTTATGCTTATGATGTCTCTTGCCGGTGGAGCTGCCTGTCGTTATTACTGCAAAACAGATGGGAATGGATACATAGCATCAAGTAAAAATTCATGGTTCAAAGTCAACTATACCCGTAAACTTCAGCATTTTGCCGCTTATCTTATTCCTCTTATAAGTGCTTCAGGTCAAGCAGGAAGCAATATGCATCCTAAAGGAATACTTCCTCATGCATGGGAGTCTCTCTTTGTTCTACTTATATTTCTTCTCCTGATTAAACCTATCCGTGAAAAGTCAAAATTCTTTATGCTCCAATTTAACTCCATGGACCGTCCTGAAGATAGACCTAACACTCTGAAATGGATAGTATTAGGGAATATACTTCCAGGGCTTATTCTAGGGACAATATTTAAACAGCTTTTCGAACAGATTGGCGAACCTAATCTTGTGCTAATCATAGTCTTTATAATTGGAATCGGGGACGGTTTAGCAGAACCGGTAGGAATATATCTTGGCAAGAAAAAATATGTGGTTCCATCGTGGTCAATGGGAAAAAGATATGTCAGGTCTTACGCAGGCAGCGCTTGCGTATTTTTGAGTAGTGTTGTCTTTACTCTTATGTTTTTCAAAGAGTTCAACCATCTCGCTCAGTTTATAGTAGCTATATTTCTTGTTCCTCCAGTGATGACTATTGTAGAAGCTGTCGCTCCTCATTCAATGGATACCCCGCTTATGATGACTGTAGGATTTTCAATTTTGTACGCAATCTGTCTCTTTAATTAAAATACTAAGGAGAGAAAGGTTATGAAGGGGAAAGACACGGGGTTGAAAAAGGGACTTATGCACGAAGCTGTCCTCTATACTCTTGGTGCGGATTATTGGGTATATTTTGATAAATTAGACTTATCTATCAACAAGATAGCGAAAAGCTAACTTACACTTAATTAGCGTAAAGCGTTTGCTTATTTAGTGAAATGGTACATTTTAAGTGCCTCAAAGAAATTTAAACAATTATTTTGAGGAGATAAAATGAGTAAAATCCAAATATCTACGGCCAGCGCGCCAGCTGCAATAGGTCCATATTCTCAAGGAATCAAAGCCGGCAATCTTGTTTTCACATCAGGACAACTTCCAATCGATCCAAAAACTTCTCAGATGCCCGAAGGCATTGAAGCTCAGACAAAAGTTTCTCTCGAAAATGTTAAAGCTATTCTGGAAGCCGCTGGAACCAAACTGGAAAATGTAGCAAAGATCATGATTTTCTTGAAAGACATGAATGATTTTGCTAAAATGAACGAAGTTTATACGAAATTTTTTAGTGGGGTTTATCCTGCAAGAAGTTGCTATCAAGTAGCAAGACTTCCAAAGGATGCACTTGTTGAAATAGAGGCTACAGCTATAATTTAAATAACAGACCAATAACCTAAAACTTAAAAAAGGGGACTAAAATGGACAAAATAGGAATGAAAGAAGCTATAAAAGCACTTTCAACAAAAAGAACAAATGACATGTACCTCAATGACTTCTTCCTCACCTGGCAGAAGAAAGACGATGAAATAAATGCTACTTTCCTCGTTGCTGACATTCTCAGAAGCATGAGAGAAAATAATATTTCATCTAAGGTTTTTGACAGTGGATTGGCAATATCTCTTTTTAGAGACAACTCAACCAGAACCCGTTTCAGCTTTGCAAGCGCTTGTAATCTTCTCGGCCTTGAAGTTCAGGATCTTGATGAAGGCAAATCTCAGGTTGCTCATGGTGAAACAGTAAGAGAGACAGCTAATATGGTTTCTTTTATGGCTGATGTAATTGGTATCCGAGATGATATGTACATCGGAAAAGGTCACACATATATGAAGGAATATGCTGAGTCAGTTAAACTAGGACATCTTGATGGCGTTCTCGAACAGAGACCCACACTTGTTAATCTCCAGTGCGATATTGACCATCCTACACAGTCAATGTCAGATGCTCTTCATGTAATCAATCACTTTGGCGGAATTGAAAACCTCAGAGGCAAGAAGATTGCTATGACATGGGCATATTCACCATCTTACGGCAAACCATTATCAGTTCCTCAGGGAATCATCGGACTCTTCTCAAGATTCGGAATGGAAGTATCTCTTGCTCATCCTAAGGGATATGAAGTAATGCCTGAAGTAGAAGAAGTTTGCAAACTTAACGCTAGAAACAGCGGTGGCAAATTTGTTAAGACAAACAGCATGGAAGAAGCTTTCGAACACGCTGATATAGTTTATCCTAAGAGCTGGGCTCCATTTGCTGCTATGGAAAAGAGGACTGACCTTTATGGGAAGAACGATTTCGACGGAATCAAAGCTCTGGAAAAAGAACTTCTCACTCAGAATGCCGGACATAAAGATTGGGAATGCACAGAAAAACTTATGAAGAAAACGAAAGAAGGCAAAGCTCTATATATGCATTGCTTACCTGCTGATATTACAGATGTAAGCTGTAAGGCCGGTGAAGTTGCAGCTTCTGTATTTGACAGATACAGAACTCCTCTCTACAAGGAAGCTAGCTACAAACCATATATTATCGCTGCTATGATTTTCTTGAGCAAGTTCAAAAATCCTGCTGATAAGCTTCAGAAGCTTCTTGATAACGGAACAAACAGAATTTTCTAATTAAAATTCGATCTGTTTAATTTAAAGCCTCCGAAAGTAACATTTCGGGGGCTTTTTTATTTCATACCTGCTAGAATTGTATCTGTATATTTATAATTTTCTACAATTACAGGAACTAGCATTATGACAGAAAAAAGAAGAACGATCGGGTTAATGTCTTTAATTTTTTCCGCCGTGCTTATGCAGGTAGGTTCTGCATGGCTTTTTGGTGTAGGATTGACTGCCAAAATTGCTGGACCAGCCGCAATTTTTACATGGATAATTGGCGCTATTGTGATGAGTTTCATAGCTTTAACCATAGCAGAAGTGGCTCCATGCTTCCCAAAAATGGGCGGACTGGGAAGGTACCTTAAGTATTCCCATGGCGATTTGTCTGCTTTTCTGGGAGACTGGGCAGGTTTCCTTGCGCTAATCTTCTCTGTCATTGTCGAGGCCGTTTCGATAGTCCAATACGCCAGCAGTTGGCCATTCGCATGGGCTAAGCTTTTATATAATACGACAACAAGCTCGCTTACATTTCATGGTCTGATTTTCGCATCTTTTATAGTGATTATCTTATTTATTGTAAATGCGTTATCCTTAAAAGTTTTAATGCACTCTATAAAGGGGTTAGGCATCTTTAAAGTGTTTGTAATCATATGCGCTGTAGCTATTCCGATCATATATTTAGGGCATCTGTCATTTTCTAATTTTGTGTCTTATCACAAATCATTTGTTCCTTATGGCTGGAGCAGTGTGTGGACTGCCATTGCAGTCGGCGGAGTAATTCCGGCATTTGTAGGTTTTCAGGCTCCGGTAAGTTTTGCCGGCGAGGCAAAAAACCCTGGAAGGAATATTCCTCTAGCTATCATTCTTGCCATGGTGATTTCAATGGTAATTTATACCTGTCTTCAGTTCACATTCCTATATGCTTTCCCATTGAATAGCATAGGAGGAAACTGGCAGAATTTGAGTTTACAGTCACCATTTGTGGATTTGACTACGCTGCTTGGTTTGCACTTTCTAACTCTGCTTCTATTCTCAGATGCGTTACTTGCTCCGACCACCACAGGAATCATCCTTATGGGAGCAGCTCCAAGAACGCTTTACGGGCTTCATTCTACTAAACACATACCGCGTTTCCTGGGCAAAATCTCCAGAAAAACATATATTCCGTTAAATGCACTGATATTCTCACTAGTCTTGTCAGTTGGTATATTGTGGTTAGTCCCTAGCTGGGAAAAGGTCATTTCGATACTGACACTATGCTATATGATCAACTTCCTGGCAGGTCCTGCTGCTGCTATTGGGCTGAGAAAGAATGCAAAAGATTTAGTGAGAACCGTAAAAATCCCCTGCATGCCTGTAATTTCGTTCATTTCTTTTCTGGTTATAGCCTTTTTACTGCTGGCCTGCGGCTGGCCTAGAACTGCCTATATGAGTTTTGCTCTATTGGCAGGATTTGCCATTTATCTCTATTATGAATATAAGGTCAAAAAATTTGTCGGTTTCTCTGTAGAAATTAAGTCCTCTATCTGGCTGATAGTCTTCATGCCTTTTGTTTCGCTCTTCGACTATCTTGCTTCAGATAAACTTGGAGGCATCGGAATTTTTAGCGCTTATTCACCTGCACACATAATTTGTTTCGTTGCAGGAATATCAATTATTTTCTATCTTATGCTGAAATTTTCCAGAAGAACCGAAGCATTAGAACAGGTTATCCTCGCCCAAGTCAAAGAGCAAAGATAACCTCAACTTGGATATAACTATTTGTGGGCAGCAACAGAAACTTCAGATGAAGAACCTCTTTTTCCAAAGCAATCAATTTTATCCTTAACAAAGAATATGATTATCCCGGCAGGAATAATCATTACTAAGATAAAAAGAAATAAATCCTGATATCCAAAAAGTTTCGTTAGCCAACCTGAAAGCATAACCGGAATCATCACAGCAAGCTGCATTATTCCAGCAAAGAAAGCATAGTGGGAAGTTTTAAACTTACTGTTTCTAACCATGTAAAATAGGAATATTGAGTAAGCACACAGACCGAAGCTAAAACACAATTGTTCTAAAAAGATAAAAGAAGCTATAACAATTCGATTATAAATATGGAAGTGAGCAATAACATAGTATAGCAAATGCGGTACATTTTCTAAGAGGAGCATCCACCAAATCCAGAATTTGAAACCTTTTCTATAGATAGCATATCCCCCAAGCATACTGCCTAATATAATTGAGATTGGAGCTAATGTGCCATAAGACAACCCGGTAAATTCATTATTAAGCCCCAGTCCGCCCTCTGCTATTGGGCTAAGAAGAAATAATGGAAGAACAATATTTATAATTGATTCTCCTGCTCTATAGAAGAATAGGAAAAGTATAGCCAGCCATATTCTTTCAAGTTTGAAAAACTCCAAATACACATACCAGAACTCGATCATTGCCCCTTTAAAGTTTTTACCTTCATTCCTTGTCTGTTCTTTGGGTAAAACAAACTTATGATAGATCCCAATGCCACCGGCTGCAATGGCGACTAAAAGCATCCCGAAAAACCAAGCGGTATGGTAACTTCCGCAATATTCAAATATTACACCTGTCATGATCACAATAAATCCGGTAGCAAAAACCTTTCCGACATTATAAGCAGCACCCTGAATCCCTACGAAGAAAGACTGCTGGGCAGGATTTAGTTCCATCAAGTAGAATCCATCTGCTGCGATATCATGGTTAGAAGCCATAAAAGCTACTACCCACGAAATGGCTATTGTAATTATAAAAAAATTCTCAGCTTTCATTGAAATAGCTATTGCTACAAAACCGGCAGCAACACAAATTTCCATTGTATATATCCACCAGCGCTTGGACTTGATTATATCAATAAATCCAGCCCATATAGGTTTTAAAACCCAGGGCATTACAAGCGATCCGGTGTAAAGCGTAATTTTTTCATTAGGAATACCAAAATTCTTAAACATTATGGCTAAAACTACCATAATCATTATTCCAGGCATACCCTCCATAAAATACAATGTTGGTACCCAGCGCCATGCTGTTTTGTCAAATGATGCGGCTGGCGATTTTAATTCATTTTTTTTCTCAAATGCACTCATGCAAATCTCCCTTTTTTAATATTTTTGCGTTATTTTATTGTCAATTATTATTCTAATTTTATTAATCTTCTGTTAAAGCATATTCCAATAGATATAATCGCTCATAGAATAGGTTATAAGCATAGTCGAATGTATCGACAAATTTGAATCCTATTTTTAAATAAAGCTGTAGAGCTTCACCTTTCTCCCAAACAGTTAGAACAATTCTCTTGCAATTACACTGTTTAGCCTGCTTAATATTTTGAGCAAACATGAATTTAAAATACCCCAGTCCTCTATACTTTTGCTCAATAGCTAAACTAGATAAAAAATAGTCTTCCAGCTTAATGTTTTTTTCCACAAAGGCATCATAAGCTTCATCGAGATGTTTGACTTCATCACGATAATAAGAAGTGAAGTTAATCTTCTTCAATTCAGAAACTACTCCGGCAATATAAAAGCCAATCATCTCGCTGTTAATAAAAATAGCCCAGCAAAAATCTATATTCTGGTCAATATTCTGGATGCGCTGCAAAGCGACTTTGTGAAGATGCAGTTTGTTTCCAATTGAGCAATACTCTAAATAGCTTGTTTCGAGTAACAAAAAGGCCATCCTGTCCTTTTGAACATTTGTAAGTGTTTTGCCCTGATACAAGTAAAGAACTAACTCTTCAGTTGATTTCTTAGCTTTGGTTGTTACCCAGAAATTAGGTTTTGCCATTTTTGCGCGGTTAACATAAAGCAAGTATCTTCCAAATAAATCATTTACTCTGTGCAGATTATTGTCATCCGTGGCAAAAGCGTAGTAATTAAATTTCGAGTTTTCTGCTCTTACTTGGAGATTATAGCCTAACCGCGGAACTTCATCTGCATAAATAATGCTGGCAAAGTCAGCTAGATCCAAAGGATTATCAAGTCTCCAGTTACGCTGATTTAGATTATCAATTGTATTATCATGATGCCATTTCTCTTCAGGAGTCAATGGCATGCTGCTGTTGGTTGTAGGGTCATACTCTAAACGAAAACCAGTAAGCCCTAATAAAACCCGCTCAGTCTTACGGACTAGGAGTGTTGAATGTTCTTTAGCCAATTCATCCAATGGTATATATGTTTTTCTTAAATCCGAAGCCCATACAACATATGTAGCATCATATAACTGAAGAGATGTTTTCATGTCTTTGTCTGATGGATCGTGAGCTATTCCCTTGATAGGCCGGCTGATCTTTTTGAGCCTGAGATTCATTTCATCTACAATTGCCTTTACCGCCGGATTACCTCTTTTCGCAATCTGCACACCACCTTCGAATTGCCAGATATTTGCCCAACTGATAAGGGTTTTTATTTCGGTTCCAGTAGTTGGCGATATTTTATACTCGTAATAGTTTGGCACTTCTGGTTTAGATAAATACACTGAAGCAAACCGATGCGGTATTGTGTCAATATCCATGTAAATGCCGCCAAACAAATAGAGAAAAACATCTCTGTAATAATCTGAGAGGTAATTGTAAAATTTCTTATCAATGAGCTCCTGCATCATCTCAAGATCGACGAAAGAATTCTTTGCAGACATCACATAAATGGATTTCACTATCTCTTTAGCACTTCCAATATGATAATAGCCTATAGTGTAATCTTCATCATTTTCACAAAGTTCAAAAGCAGAGTCATTTATAATCTGAGCTTTATTCCATACCCACAAGTAACTTTCGTAGATAACGGATGATTCTCTTTTTACAAATTTAGCGGCTTCATGCCACTGTCTTATTGATTCTTTTGTATCTTCTGGAATTTGGCCCCCAACCCATAGGCGATGAAAGATTCTTTCATCGTGAAGTAACTCCTTACTAGGACATCCCAGGATAGAAGAAACCTTTGTTACATCAAAGAAAACCTGATTTGAAATCACGAATCTTTGAATGTCTTCAAGAGCCTGCACATATTTATTCTTCTTATTTTCATAATCCATATTGTGTAGGAATTTACTTTTCCCTTCGCTCAAATCTTGTTTTTCCAAAGATTTATATGCTTCGAATTCAGATTTGATATCTTTTATTCTTTCCTCATATCCTGCAATAAATTCTTCATGCCCCATTTTAAGCGGCTGCGTTTTTATCAATTTCGCATCTGTTAATAGTCTATGCATGACAATCTCCCATTGTGTTGGTATGCCTTTATAAATGTCACAGCTTTATTATAATTGTACGGGTAAATGATGATTAAATTCTTTTGTGGATTGTGCCAGCATAATTTTTCGAAGCGCTTGAGTTGTATTTAAAGTAAATCTTCTGACGCTGTAATTGGTCTGATCAATGCCGGAACAGCCAAACGCCAGAACATTGGTTCGAACATTATTTAGCTCTAAAACATCATAAGGGTTATGACAGCTTAGCAGCACATACGGTTTATCCATATTATTCAAATCCTGAACAATTTGATTAACGATAACAGATTGAGTTCCAGATAGATTGTAGCTTAGCAATAGGACTTTATCGGCTGAGGGTAAATCAAATTTTCCGCTGTCATATTCAGCGTAATATTTCACAGTGATATTTTTGTATCCCATATCTTGTAATGCTTTAAGAGCGTCCTCTGCTATGGCTGAGTTTGCAGTCAATATCAATATTTGTTCTGATTTGGTGCTGAGCCAAGGCAAGGTGCCTGATATGTTTTTAGCCAAAGTAATTGAGGCTGCTGCTGTTTCTTCCTGAAATAGCCGATGTTTATCATTGTATATAAAATTGCGCATAGCGATTTTCCGCTGAGCAAAAGGCTTTTGCGCAGCTAATAATGGTGTTACTTTGCGTGCTTTTAGCTCTAAGATCCGGCAGCAAGACTCAAAGACGCGTTGAGTTAGAGCGCTCGATTTACTGCATGCATTTACCAATTCATCAAAGTAAATGGAAAAGTTCTTTATCCCTGCAGGACTCCAAATACGAAATGGCATTAATACCAGATCAATTCCAGCCTCAATACAGCCCACTGTTGCTTCTGCAGAATTAAAATTATCTGAAATTGCTTTCATATCGAGCGCATCACTTACTATTATACCGTTGAACTTTAATTGTTCGCGTAGCAAGTTTGTTAATATGGTTTTAGATAATGTTGCCGGAGTCGGAAGAAATTGTCCCTTCTTGTGAGAATAAATCTGCCCCATATCTAATTGCGGTGCGACGATATGAGCTGTCATGATTGAATCAATGCCGTTATTGATCGATGCTTGAAATGGAATTAGTTCCACAGCAGTAAATTCTGTGAGTGAGCGGTTTATCGATGGCGAATCATGATGCGAATCACTAGCTGTATCCCCATGTCCTGGAAAGTGCTTACCACAAGAAATCATTTTCCCCTGATTCAAGCCTTCACAATAAGCAACTCCATGTCTGGCAACTAACTGCGGATCGCTGCCGAAAGAACGGACGCCGACGATTGGATTGCGGGGATTGCTATTAACATCGAGGACCGGAGCAAATGTAAAGTTAAATCCCAACGCACATAATTCACTGGCTAATATTTCGGCTGCTTTACTGGTTACCTCTGGTTTATCGAGAGCACCAAGCGCCATATTGCCAGGCATTTCGCAGGCATTATAAATTCTTGTAACAGTCCCGCCTTCCTGATCAACTGCAATCAAACGGCCAGTTTTACAGTTTTTCTGTAATTCATCGGTTAGGTTGATTATTTCATCCAGATTCTTTAGATTTTCGCGAAATAAAATTACCCCGCCTATTGGATATTCTTTTAAAAAATCAGAAACAGCTTTGGGCAGTACTGTAACAGGTGGGGGATTATCACATACTTCTTCAGCATAAAAGCGAATATCCAACATCAGCAATTCAAGCAGTTGCTGCCTTAAATCCAATTTTGAAACTTCGGCTTTAATTTCAGTATAATTCGTCATCCCTATCTCTCCTTCTTCGAGCTTATTATTAAATTCTTCGTCATTATCTAAATTGTATTCTAAGTCATATTCAGGGACAAGGTTCATCTCCATTTAATTCGGCCGATTTAAAGAATGTCTTAGTAATAGAGTTACGCTTCTTCTTATAGGAGGGTTGAATGTCTTGTTGTAAGTTTCAAATCAGGCCAAGTACGCTGATTTGATGTTTAGTGCCATTTTCTATCTTTAATTCGGGAAGAAAGCTTGAAAGTTAAAAAGAGAAAGATGATTGCGCAGAACAGCCAGCATAGAGATGAACTTAAAGATGAAAAGTTAAAATGTTTGCACACCGAATTACTGATTTCAATTCCTATTGCAAAAAACAGCGTTTGCAGAAAAAATAGCAACGATGCGGACATACTTTGAGAAAGTTTCGGGTCAATGCTCATTATAATGCGAAAAATGCTTCCGTTTGCAAGCCCAAAACCCAATGTATAAAAAAACAGTCCAACTGCGAGTAAATTAATCGAGAAACTAAAGATAACGCTGAAAAGAATACCCGCAAAAGCAATGATGCATCCTAAACGGATTAGTTTATGAAACTCCAACTTGCCGGCCAATCGCTGTAGCAAGATAGTTGATATTGGCAAACCACCCACAGCAATCAACTGATAAATAACATATTCTTTATACCCTAGTTTTAAGTTATACAAGATTATATTGGGAGACAAACCAATCCAGATTAATAGAGGCAATGCTCCTGCTATGGTGCAAAAGACCCCAAGCATATAATTTTTACTTCGAGCTATTTCAAGATAATGTTTAATGATTCCATTGAAATCAAGATGTTTTATCTGACGCCTTGTTCTGGGAGTGTATTTATACAGCCCAGACAAAGATATTAAGCCAAGTATTCCCGTTACAATAAATATGTAATGCCAGCTTGAGTAGCTTACAATAATTCCGCCAATAATCGGGCCTACAAGTGGCGCAAGAATTGTGATATTTGCCATTAATGCTATTATTTTAACAGAATCTTTGTCATTAAATTTTTCGTGTATTATCGCATATCCCATAGCAACAAATGCCATGCCGCTGCCCTGTAAAAATCTTCCGAGCATAAACTGAAAAATATTACTACTAAAGGCGATAAATATTGTAAATATAAGAAATGAAAAGCATCCCCACAATATTATCTTTCGCTTGCCGAAATATTCAGACAATGGACCTATCTGAATTTGTACGGCACAGTCACCAAGCATATAGAGACTCAGGGATGCAGCAACATAAGTCAGCGGTGCATTGAACTGTCTTATGACAGAAACCATCCCCGGCATTATCATATCATTTGCCGAATATGTTGTGAACTCGTACAAAACAAGAAAAAAAGCAAATAAATAGAGCTTACGCATAATGACCTTTTGCAAAATCATGCTTATCTAAGCCCGTGAAAAAAATGTTGTAATATTTCATTAAGTCTACGCCCATTCTAATGGCTATTTTCAAAAACTCAAACCTGAAAATATTTGATTTCTTTTGCCGTATTGTTTTTTATTATAAGTTCTGCTTTGAAAAATTTATTTTTAGCGTCATTTTCAATAAGTTTAAATAATATGGAACAACTATTCTCAGCCATATTCAGCGCCATTTATGAAGAGTTAAAAATTCAAAAAGATATTAAAATTGTATAGAGTAACTGTGATATTTCAGCTTGGTTTCAGAAGGAATTTAATTTAATTTGGTTATTTTAATATATTCTCAAAAACATGTTCCGTGATGAGATTATAATTGCATCAATATGAAGAAACTTATTTCAAAATTATTCGAATACTTCAGATTTGCAGGAATTGCAATTCTATTTTATCTGACCTACGCCTATATCAATGACAATGTAAATCGTTTTCATGTTCTGACTTTTGGTACCGTTCTTCTAATGTCCGGGACTACTGCGCTAGAAGGAATCTTCTTAGGAAATGAAAGCGCAGAAAAGATTGGATATAAACCTGACAGGCAATATCAGTTACAGTCAGCCCTTGCCAACCTGGCAATCGCTATTACAGCCATAATAGTGTTCTTTGCAAAATGGGGTAAATTTGCTGATGGAGCAATAGTAACTGCCATGCTTCTATTTTTCCTTTTATCGGGAATCAATCATGCTCTCTCGGCAATTGTTCACAGGAATTACAGACCTGTTAATCTTATGAGGCTGGTATTCAGCATCATTCTTGCTGCTGCGATTCTACCTTCAATGATCAAGGCTATCTATTTTTCATAAAAGTTCAAAGGATATGTGAGATGTCTATATTACTAAAGTCTTTTTCTAATTCCTCTTTAAAACAGCCGACATTCATTCCTATGAGCAAAAAGGAACTTGATTCTCTGGGCTGGAAAGAGATAGACATACTGCTTATAACAGGCGATGCCTTTGTGGATCATCCATCATTCGGAGTCGCTTTGATAGGAAGACTTCTTATTGCCTCTGGATACAAAGTTGGTATAATAGCTCAGCCCGACTGGAAGGACAGAGCGTCCCTTACGGTAATGGGCAGACCAAAAATAGCCTGCGCCATAACATCTGGCAATCTGGACTCGATGCTCAATATTTACACCCCGGGAAGAAGGATTAGAAAAGACGACGATTATTCTCCTGCCGGGCAAGCAGGATTAAGACCTCCGATGGCCATTCAAGTGTATTCAAACCTAGCTAAATCTATTTTTACAGGTCTGCCTATAATAATTGGCGGCATTGAAGCAAGCATGAGAAGAATAGCTCACTACGACTATTGGAAAGATAAAATCCTGCCGGGCATTCTCCTCTTATCAAAGGCTGACATTTTAATCTATGGGATGGCCGAAAAGTCACTGTTGAATGCCATTGGTGCCATTAAAAATAGAACTTCATTAAATGCAATACCGGGAACGGCAGTGCTTTTAGGTGAAAAACAGTCGCAGGAATTTCTATTAAATAATGCTGGCTATTATGTAGAACTTCCATCATTCGAGAAGATTTCCAGCGACAAAAAATCCTTTATGGAATCTCATATCATTGCCGAAAGAGAGTCAAATCCCTACTCTGCAAAAGGCATCTTCCAAAGATACGATAAGCGCCTACTTGTTGTAGAAAGACCTGAAACACCCTTAGACACACAGGAAATGGATACTATTTACGGACTGCCTTTCTCCAATGCTCCGCATCCTTTCTACAAAGAAAGAATTCCAGCTTTTGAAATGATAAAAACTTCAATAACATCTCTTCGCGGTTGTCCGGGCGGCTGTTCTTTTTGCGGACTTGGACTTCATCAGGGCAAGTTTATCTCAATCAGAAGCAAGCAATCTATTTTAAAATCGATAACTGAGTTTGGGTGCAATAAGAGTTTCAAGGGAACTGTCAGCGACATCGGAGGCCCAACTGCTAATGTTTACGGCAACAGTGTTATGGATTTTGAGAAATGCAAAGTTTGCAGACGGCCATCATGCCTATGGCCTAAGATATGCCCAAACTATGTAATTAATGACAAAGCTCTTTCAACTCTGCTGGAGGAAGCTTCAAATATAGACAGAGTTAAGCATATTTTTATAAGTTCAGGAATAAGACTGGATTTGGCAGAAAAACAACCAGATACTATGCGCAGGATTATTCAAAAACATACTTCGGGACATCTGAAAGTAGCGCCTGAGCATCTGGATGAAAAGGTTCTCTTTCTTATGAGGAAAAACAGCTCAGAA